>Ga0208183_1000053_pt1 | contig 92750 bp, 94 predicted proteins | sample MalvirDeepMed_51_FD_184251 | JGI IMG/M metagenome (GOLD analysis project Ga0208183, IMG submission 184251) | Marine viral communities from the Global Malaspina Expedition - Malaspina viral metaG DeepMed_51 (SPAdes) (version 2) | ecosystem: Environmental > Aquatic > Marine > Oceanic | place... | reverse complement strand
GACATCAGGGAATAGAAAACGAAATACCCCTGGAAAGGTATTTAAACAAACAACAAAAAGCAGCTTAATCAATATAACCGGAACTTAATTTAAGCTGAAAACTGCCCTACTAATGGGGGGATGCTCATTTCTCCCAGTATTTTTTAATTAAAGAATCAGAATCTTTTACGGTATAAAGTGCTTGCATATATTTCCCCGTTCCATTTATTTGCAATTCACTTACTGAATCTTTAGTGTAAATCTCATTCCATAATCCACTTTTATGAAATTCCGTATTTGTCTTGTCCGACTGAAATCTAAATTTTTCCGAATCCGTTGTTGAGTCAGAGATTAAGTCAGTCAGATATTGTTGATATCCTTTTTCGGTTGTCAAATTCGGATATATTTTCGTTAAATTTTTTTCAAAGTCAGATACGAGTAAATTCAGAGCATTTGTTTGTCTTTCGCCTAATACTTTTTCGAATTCTGTAATTCGGTTGTTAGTTTGAGTACAACTGATAGTCAAAATCAGAATTAAATGGAATTTCTGCATTTCCTTTATATGTTTGCTAACGGTCTCGGTTATGATTTCGTTGCGGAAAATGTCCGCAGGACTTTTCCGCCAATCTTAAATATAGTAAAGTTGCCCAAATAAACTGTGAGGATTACCGTAGCAATGAACTATAGGCGGTGTTGGCAGTAGGCTTTATTTCAGTCACAAAATCGTATTCATAATATCCTTTTTGTAGATTTATTAAAACTGTATCTCCAACTTTTAAATTATTCCATAAGTTTGGTTTTATTTCAAATCTTCTTTCAGATTGCTTTATTGTAATAAAAATCCAATGTGATTTATTCTTTTTTCCGCCAGTACTTTTTCGGCTAACAGTAAATTCAGATTGTATAGTCTCTTTATTGGCATTTTTTTTATTCAGAAAACTTGATGTTGAAATAGTCAAACCTGATAAGCCAAAAACAAAACCGAAAATAACAGAATATCTTCTTCCACTTTCACTAAATACTGAAGGTTGAAATTTATTGAGGAAAAACAGACAAACTAAACTGAAACTAAATCCTAAAATGCCAAAATTTTTCCAAAAACTCGATTCCTCAATTATATTCTCAATATTGCTCATTTGAAATATTAAAAACACTAATCCAGAAAAAAATAAAACCATTGATATATGACTCCAAATTTTATCTTTTAGTTTTAGTTTTGGTTTTTTTTCACGGATTGTTTTTGTTGGAAAAATGTAAAATAGTAATTCTTCTGAGTTAGAAATAAACCAAATTAAACTTCTCAATATTATGAGGATAGCTAAAATGTTAAAGTATCTCAACCAAGAAGTTTCATTTCCAAATACTATAATTACTAAAATTCCAACTAAAATAATTATTGAATGAATCCCAATTTGTTTTTTATGTGTTTCGTTCATTTTAGCTTACTGCCAACGGTCTTGGCTATGGTTTCGTTGCGGAAAAACGTCCGCAAGACTTTTCCGCCAGACCTAAAAATAGTAAAGTTGCCCAAATAAACTGTGAGGATTACCGCAGCAATGAATTATAGCCGGTGTTGTGTGTAGTTATTTATTCCACGTTTCCATTTAGTCCATTCCAAGTCAGAGTTTCTTTTTCCAATTTGGAAAATTCACGTAATAGTTGTCCAAGTTTGTTCAATTCCGCTGGTTTGCATTGTATATTAAATTCAGATATAGATTTTTCAACTCCGTCTTCATTATTATTCAATCTAATTCCGATTAAACAGTCACTCGTATGCTTTATTAATGAGAACTCACACTTAAAATAGAATGCAAATCTATCTTCGGGTTTTTCAGAACCTAATTCCCATAAATATTTCTTTTCGTCTTTGAACGGAAAATCTTCAAGAAAGTCCGCCAACTTTTTAAGCCTATCCGCATTATCATATAACTCGAGCTGTCCCATACTTTCTCCATTAGAAGCCTTAAACATTAAATTGATGTGATAAGGTTCTTCATAAGGATTTCGAATTATTTTAATTGATTTTTCCAATTATCAGAAGGTTCTGTTTAATTACTTACAACGGTCTCGTATAACCGTCAGTTACGGGTTAATATGCGATAATTTTCGGTTTAGCACTGACGTTAGCAATTCCGATTGGATTCGGACGCAGTCGAATCCGCCGTAATTGCGGTTATACATTGTTGTGAGCAGTATTTTATTCACAGTATTTAGTCAGTTTTATACTTTTCAATGCTTTAAAAAATTCCGTTTGGGTTGAATCAGATAGACTATTTCCATAAAAACTCAAACTGGTTTTGTTAGAATTCGATCCACCACCTTTCAAGCTGTCAATATAAATTCCGCTTGCTCCAAATCCTTTGTTTTTTGGTTTTATAAATTTGGCTACAAAGCAGTCAATACTGTCTAATTCGTATTCGTACTTAATGTAATCTTTTGCGTCATATTCAGCGGTTAGAAAGTCCTCAATAACCAAATGCTTTACATTTTCTAATTGCTTTTTTTGCTTGTCACTAAATTCTGCATATTCAGATTGCTCAAATACCAACACCTCTGGGTTTTTAGTCAAATCAGGTGAGTACCAACCCAAATCAAAAATCAGTGTGTCATTTTTGTCTGTTATCAATCCGCTAACATAGCTGTCAATTCCACTTATTTCATATTCCGACCAACTTTTCGGAACTGTTATTTCAAACGCTTTGTAGTCAATCGTTTTATAGTCAGACTTTTCACAGGACAAAAACAGAAACAAAATTAATATCGATAGCGTTTTTCTCATATTGCTCACAACGGTCTCGTATAACCGTCAGTTATGGGTTTAAAGTTATTAATTTTCGGTTTAGCACTGGCTTTAGCAATTCCGAGTGGATTCGGACGTAGTCGAATCCGCCGTAATTGCGGTTATACATTGTTGTGTGCTGGCTTTTTTATTCTGTAATGTTCTAACCAATTCAGCGGTTTAGTTAGATGATGTTTATTAAATTCTAAATGTATTACTCGTCTTTTTTTTCCGTTTGTTGTTCTGTTCGAAGCGTGTAAAGTCAGAGGTTTCATTAACATTGCTCCGCCTTTTTCGACTCCACAGATAAATTCATTTTCCAAATTCCAATCTTCAGATTCAGCTCGAATTATTCCTTTTAGGTGCGATTTAGGAATTACCTTTAAAGCTCCATTATTTTTATCCGTTTTGTCTAAATGAATTCGGATTGTTATTGTGTCTTCCAAAACCTCAATTGGTGGTTGAACTCCGTATTGACCTTTTTTAAAAGTCCAATTTTTATAATTTTCCAATTCCGTTTTTTGGTCAACCGAAATGCTCAAATCTTGATGATAAGCAACAAACCAATTCGATTCGCTTGGTTTGTCAAAATAGATTGCTTTGGTCAGAAAATATTCAGATTCGGAAAGGTCAGAAATTAATTCAATCAAATTTTCGTTAAATAGCAAGTCGCTCAATTCAGGCACATTTTTGATTAATTGTCTAATCGCAAATAAATCCTTTGTTTTCATAAACGAATTTCCGTCCTGTTCAGCATTTTCAATACAAGCTAAAATTCCGCTTATTTCTTTGTCCGAATACAAGTCAGTTAAAACGGAAAATCCATTTTCTTCAAGTTCTATTTTGTTCCTTTCGTAGTTCATTTTTCAGCTTGCACACAACTGTCTCGGCTATGAGTAGTTGCGTGGGTTAGCACTTAACTTTACAAGTACACACCAAACTGAAAATCCGCTAGGATTTTCAGAAGTAGACGAGAACAAGCAATTACTTATAGCCATTGTTGGCAACCGTATTTTTTAATTTTTACATATTTTAAAACTCATAAGACTAAAATCGTATTCTTGATTGACTTTTAGTCCACTTTCCTCTCCGTTAAAAATTGCTTCTTCATTTCCACAAATATCTGTAATTAGTATTGTCAAAACGTATTTTCCACGTTTCCGTTTTTTTTTTTTTATCAATTACAGTTCCTTTGATATAGCAATTAGGCTTCTCATTCAAGTCAGGATATTTTTGAACTCGATATGCCCAAACATTTTTTCCCTGTCTGTTAATTTTAAATTCAATTTTGACCGTGTCATTAAGTTTGTAGTCATCGAACTCTTTTTTACTTAATTCTGTTTGGTTCTGTTGTTCTTTTTCAAATTCCTTTTTGGCGGTTTCCCAATATCTTTTATAGTATGCAATTTGTGAATCCAAGTCAATAGGCTTATTATTCAATCGTCTATGAAACGAAGTCAAAATTATTGTGGACATATCATCTGGATGAGAAATTCCTTTTGATTTGAAAAACCTTGATATTTGGTTTTTTCCTTTCCACAAGTCCCAACCATTTCTAATTCCCATTCCAGCTCCAAAATGTAATTCAGTTACAGCGTCGCTTTCTTCTTTGTTTTTAAATTCCGTTTTGTTGGATTCTGGCCATTCACAATTCAAATATTCAATTGCATCATTTAGATTTTTTGGAATGTAGTTTTCCTTATAATCTTTACAATCATCTTGCGAAAAGACTGTTCCGAAAACAAAAAGTAATATGATTGTTAATGTGTTTTTCATATGGTTGCCAACGGTCTTGTATAACAATCAGTTGCGGTTTGGTTTGAAACTAAGATAGCTAAAATTAACGACTTTTATGCTTGCGCGGTTGTGTCCGCAGGACACAAAACCGCAATTGTTGTTATACGTTGTTGCCAGCAGTTTTTATTTCGCCAGTAGTATTTTTATTTCTTTTGCTAATTTATCTACATTACCTTCTGAATTCCCAATAGAAATATATTTTATAATTCCATTTTGGTCAATTAAAAAACTTTTTGGAATAGCTCCAGTTGCATATTTATCCCAAATTTCCTTTTGCGGGTCAATACCTACATTGAAGTTAACTCCGTATTTTTTCATTTTGTCCATTTTCTTCTCAACTTTTTCTTTATTTTCTCCAATAGACACCGCAATTAAAACAAAGTTTTCATCTTTAAATGGTTCAAGTATTTTTTCAGGAAATTCCGCAAATTCCATAAGACAAGGTGCGCACCAAGTAGCCCAATAGTTTAACAGAACGACTTTACCTTTTAAATCCGAAAGATTAATTTTTTCTCCATTTATCATTTCGACCGTGAATTCAGTCGCAGAATCGTTAATGTTTAATTTTAGTTCATTATTACGATTTTTTGCTTTAGGAATCTCTTTATTCTTTTCACTTATTTTATTTTGACGTTCTGCTTTTTCTTTTTCGGAAAGCAAATCTATTTTAATTATAAATTCTCTATCTCCAATTTTATCACCAAATTTTTCTGCAAATTCATTTCGTTCTTTCTCCGTTACACCTTTATTCATAGCTTTTATTAGGCCTTGTTTTCCTAATTCTCCAAGCTTTTCTTTGGATATAATTTCATTGTTAGCAATAATTATGTATTCTGGTTTCTTTATTTCTTTTTCTTGTGCAAATAGCGTAAATCCACAAAGTATGAGGATTAATACAATTGATTTTTTCATTGTTCTTGTTTATTCAGATTATTATTTTTTCAAATTGCTGGCAACGTGTTTGTATATGACAAGTAGCGTGCAAGTTAGCGAGTATTTTTCCGCCACACAACAAGCCAAATCTTTTGTATTTTGTTTTTATCTTTTCTTTTCAAAAAGCCAAATCAAAAGATTTGGCGACTTACCAAATATACCAAAATTTTCGTTTTAGAAAATTCGTAGCTATTTGTTATATACGGTGTTAGCAGCTGGTTTTTTCTCCGTTTTCTTAAGTAAGTAAAAGTTTTCGTTTAAGATCAATTCTTTACTTTGATTAATATTATTTCCATATTTTTTTGAAAGACTAAAGTAATCTTGATGATCGATTAACTTATAATTTTCCTTTGATTTATAATACTGATTTTCGATAGTTTGATAATCACTTTCAGTTGTTTTTGAGACTTTTTTATTGAAAAAATCCAGTAAATTTTGAAATGCTTTGGTATCTTTTATTGTTTCCTGAAATGATGCGCTACCAATATAATCATCACTTGTTTGAATGGTATCGAAAAAATTAAACAAATCGTTTGTTTCTTCTCTAGTTAAAAAAAACAGAACACCTTCGATAAGAATAAATGTTGATTTATTACCTTTTATGGACTGAATTTTAGAAAATAATCCTTGTTTATAGTTTTTACTGAAATCAACACCGATAAAATGAATATTTCTTTCCGGAAGTACATTTTTCTCTTGCCACTCTTTTATTTTAGTTTTTTTATAATTAATAATTTCCGGTTTATCAATTTCAATATGAACAATTTTTTCCTCTACTAGAAATGGATACATACTAAATCCACTTCCAAAATTTATTACCGCTTCAATTTGTTGATTTTGAATTAAATCTTTAATTGTATCTAAGAAGTATCGGTTTCTAAGACAGTGGGTAAATGTTTCTTCTGATGAAACTTGGTTAAGATATTCTTTAATCCAATTTTCTGTAGTGGAATTCTGCCATAATTTAGCAAAATTATCCTTACTTAAATTTTCGTCAAAAGCTCTAAAAGTTGATGTTACAAATGCCGTTTCGTGTATTTTTATATTTTCTTCTTTACTCATATTTTTATTCAACTTGCTGCTAACGGTTTCGGCTATGAGTAGTTGCGTGGTTTAGCACTTAACTTTGCAAGTACACACCAAACTGAAAATCCGTGAGGATTTTCAGAAGTAGGCGAGAACAAGCAATTACTTATAGCCATTGTTGGCAGTAGTGTTTATTTTGTCAGTCGTTTTGCTGTCATAAATCGGTCAGCTACATTGTCCCAATTGATAATTTCAAGAACTGTATCAACAAAATCGGCTCTTTTATTTTTGTATTTCAAATAATAGGCGTGTTCCCAAACATCAATCACCAAAATCGGAACAACTCCCCATTGTGTTAATTTTTGATGATTTTCGCATTGTAACAATGTCAAGCTATCCGAATAAGGTTGGTAACCCAAAATACCCCAACCGCTTCCTTCTACAGTTTTTGATATTTTCCCGATATAGCTTTTCAGTTTGTCAAATGAACCGAAATCCTTTTCTATCTGTTTTAAGAGTTCAGTTTTGGGTTCAGTTTTTTTATTCGTTAAGTTCGTCCAAAAGATGGAATGAAGCACGTGGCTTGAAAAGTGGTAAGCTAACTTTCGGGTCCACAAATCCACTTGGTCTAAATCGCCCGATTTTAGATGTTCCTTAATTTTAATCAAATCTGTGTTTGCCCCTTTTACTGCTCCACCGTGATGAAATTCAAAGTGCAGATGTAAGGTTTCTTCATCCATATGTGGCTCCAAAAAAGTTTTATTGTATGGAAGTGATTTTTGAATGAAATTTCCATTACTGTCCACTAATCTGTCAATTCCGTTTTCCGTTACATTTTGTGAAAAAACGTTGTTCATTGGTAGGATTGTCGCTCCACCTAAAATTGCCGTGTTTCTTAAAAATTCTTTTCTGTCCATATTTATACTTTTTTCAATTTATCTCGTTTTTCCACATTACTGCCAACGGTCTTGTATATGGCAAGTAGCGGACAAATTAGCGATTTTTTTCCGCCACGTAACAAGCCAAATCTTATGTATTTTGATTTTATCTTTTCTTTTTAAAATGCCAAATCAAAAGATTTGGCGGTTTCCCAAATATACCAAAATTTTCGATTTATAAAATAAGTAGCTATTTGTTATATACGGTGTTGGCACCAGTTTTTATTGTTTCAATTCTATATATTCCTTGTATCCACTATTTTCATAAAATTCTTTAAAAGGGATTGTATATAAGTCTTTCCAAGAATTTTTTCCGTGTTTTTCCACATATTTTTGGATAATTCTAAAGCCTAAAAAATAGCACAGTTCATCTTGAATGTTTTCAGGTATATCCTTGATGATTGGTTCACACATATTACTTCGTCCACAATGTCTGTAAATTGGACATCCCTCTTCTTCCGTTTTGTATAAAAAAGGTTCTAATTTTTTAAAAATTTCTTTTTCTTTATCAAATAAGATTTTAGTGTTATTTCCGTATAGTGCTTGATTAGCATCTTGTTTCAGATATATGTATGTAAAATAAACTGCCAAACCTTCATCTAAGGTAATACCAAGACCTGAATTTCCATACGTGTCTTTTTCTGCAATAGGTTCAAAAATTAAATGCTCAATTTCGTGTGCAAATAGGTCATTTATCGATTTAGAATTCCACGCATCTCCAAACATATCTAAAATCATAGAATTTCTATCACATCCACCAAATATTTGAAAATCTTTTGGTCCAAAATAAATTATCCAGTTTCCATTTCCTTTTTGTCCTGTTAATTCTTGAACGGCGTTAAGATGATTTTTAAATAACTCATTAATATTTACAGTATCCAAAACTGCTAATTTTGAGGCAATCAATTCTTTGTGACTGTGAAGTAATTTTTTATTCCATTTAAAAAATCCATTGGGTTTGAATTTTTTTCCATTCTCCTCTCCAAAAATCAATCCAAGACAATTATCAAAAGTGTATTTGTTTGGCAAGTAGACTTTTTTGAGTATCATTAAGCTATCAAATTTTGAATTTTGATGTGCAAGTATTTGGTACTTGAAAGCGTTTTGAATTATCATATTGCCAACTTTGATACTGTCCTTGATGTTGCGGACTTTGTCGAACATATTTTTTTCAATGAGTTTCCTGCTGTAATTTTGATTAGAGTTCTTTAGGTTATCTGAAGCTTCTTTCCATTTAAAGTCATAATATCCGGAAGCATTTATTAGAGAGATATTGATTTTATAGTTTCCTTTGTTTGGTAATTCAACAATCTCATTCCTGAACTCGATTGTTTGATCTTGTTTGTTTGTAATTAACCATTCATCGCCATTGGTGTTAACTATAGATAGACTGAAATAACCATCCGTAACGGCAATCATTCCGTTGAGCAGTAAGAGATTTGATTTATTTAGAACGAACTCTTTTGAAATTTCGCCGGTAGCAATTTTGAAATCAGATTTTAATGATTGAGAATTAGTTTTCTTGTTGTTGAAACGCTCTGCTTCAATTCCATCGAATGAGGTGCTGTATTGTGTTTTACAACTTAAAATGAATAGGCTTAATATTATGATTTTTATTGTTTTTCTCATTTTTCAAATTGGTGCCAACTCGTTATATCAGGATAAATATACCTATTATCCCTTTATAATTTTCGGGATAACAGGAACTTTTGTTCCTGTTTATCCAGTTTAAATTTGGCGACCACCGAGTCCAACGGACTTTTAATAACGCTCAGATCTTTTTGGGTTACGTGGGTGTAGATCATTGTGGTTTCAGGTTTTGAATGGCCTAAAAGCTCTTGTATATGCCGTATGCCTACGCCTTGTTCAAGTAAATGCGTGGCGTAGCTGTGCCGCAAAATGTGTGGCGTAATGCGTTGCGCAATCCCTGCTTTTTGAGCATATACCACTAGAAATTTTCGCACACTGCTTGCACTATACGCGTTTCCGTTAGGCCCCTCTATAAAATACCGCTGCGGCTTGTAGGTGTTTAGATAATTAAACAAAAGTGGCTTCAAGTAAGCCGACAGTTGCGCATAGCGGTCTTTTCTGCCTTTGGCATTTCGTATAAAGAGTTGATTTCGGTCTGGGTCCAGATCTTTCAGCTCTAAGTTTAAAAGTTCGCTTATGCGCAAACCACTGCCATAAAGCACGCAAATAATCGTACGGTGCTTGAGATTCTTTGCTGCCTGTACCAATGAAAGAAATTGCTCTTGTGAGATGACTTCCGGTAATTTTTTAGACTTTTTGGGTCGCGTTAGGCACAATGCTGCGATTTGTGTATGCGGAAAATAGGTAGTAAAAAGTTTGAGTGCGCTTATAAATTGGCGCTGACTGCTAATGCTATACTTACGCTCAATAAAAACCTGCTCGATAAAAAGTTCAACGTGGCGGTTGGTATAGTCTACAAAGGCGATCTTGTGCTGAAATTTTACAAATTCAGAAACGAAAAAGAGATAGGTTTTAATCGTGCTCTGGCTGTAGCGTTTTCCTTGCAAATACCGGTAATATTCATTTAACACCGAACGCTGCGTTGCTGTAAGCGGTTGTGTTTCTTTATTAGAAGATTGACGCGCCTCATAACTGGAATTATCTATTGTACATAACGCTGCTAAAACAGAATAGATGCGCTTCAGATTTTCTGGGGTATCTAAAACATACCATAGGCGATGGGTTTGACTCCACTGCGCTTGGAGCTCATTCTTGATGACGGCTTTGAGCCCATCGTGGTAGGCAAACTGTAAACCTATGTGGTTCACATTGCGATGGCGCAGATTCAAAAGCTTTATGATAGGTTTCATACTACTAAAATACATTTTTCTTTAACGCATAATCTTAAATTATTGATTTTGTGCGATATAGTTGTTTTTGGTTAGCAGGCTTGTTTCTAAAACAGCACTATCAACGTGCATCTTCAACCAGTGTTTAACCATAATTTAACCGTTGTTTTAGCGTTAAACCCTAGTGTTTATGGGCAAACAATGCTTAATTAACGGTCATTCTATGCTTAAAGAGCGAATAAAATCAATTGAAAACTAGGTTATTAGCGCCACTATTTTTATTTTAGAGTGCTGAAAATCAACAGATTAAAAGTATTATGGGAATGATGTCAAATAACGATGGAGGAATGTGGTCCGGGCTGGTGGGGCCGGTGGTATTCGTACAAGATAAAAATGGGAAAACTATTGTGCGCAGCAAGCTGGTTTACAAGAAGAAGAAACTTACCCCTAAGCGACAGGAGAGCTGTAATAGATTTAGCACGGGGGGAGCGTTTATAAAGCCGATATATCCGTTTTTAAAAACGAGTTTTACAGATTGGCTTGAAAAGCGAACCGCTCGGGATGCCGTGCGCAGTTATACCCTGAAAAATGCAGTGAAACTAGAGCAGGGAAAGCCGGTGATCGACTATCCCAAATTCCTGATCAGTACCGGGAAGCGAAGAGCCTATCATCCTATACAACAGCAACGGGAGAAAACCGAATTACTTTTAGAATGGCAGCCCGATAGTACCCAAGCCTTCGCCCATTCTGACGATTTACTTAGCGTTGTAGGGTATGCGCCACAAACCAGCGAATATGTGTTTTTTGAAGCTTGTGCCACACGCGCTGCCGCACAGTTACAATTAGAGCTTCCGGAAGCGCTCGCAGATGCACCGGTGCACCTCTGGGCAACCTTCAGTACTTTTAGCGGGGATAGCTATGCCTATAGCACTTATTTGGGTCTGTTGTAAGCATTTAGGAAGCCGGGGCTAGTTTTGCATACGCTTGAGCAATTGTTTGATATAGGCTTTACGCGCAATAAGATCCTCTAGAGAGGCTTCATAAGTCTGTGTGGCGCTTAGTTTTGGAAAGCTCAGTTTGCCTTTGGCCAGGGAGTTACTCACAAATAAAATTCCATAGTTAAAGGCGAGAATCAACTGCTGCAATCCGTCTTTGGGTTGGGGTTTAAAGCCTAAACGAGCCGCGGTACGTTGATTCACGATATAGCTTGTTTAACATAGTATATGTAGTTGTTCTTATTCCACATAGCTTGCTAAAAAATATAAAAGCGGTTTGAGTGAGTACTCAAACCGCTGGTTGATAGTTGCACTGTAATGCGTGTTTTTATGCATTTACAGTTAACTCATGTATTTGTCTAAGAAAGCAAGTACTTTTTCCGGGTGTCTTCCAAAGTAGTTATAACCATCTTTAAAGCGTAAGGGTGTATTTTCAATCCAATGGATTTCCTTTTCCTTACTTCCTAAAAGGTCAAAAGTCTTTTGACCATCTTCAGGGTTTTTAGTCCAGGCATCATCTTTCACCTGAATCATAAACACAGGCATTTTAACATCGGGTGCAGCCGTATGTGGAGTCATTTCGTCCATCAGCCATCCGCCCATTTTCATGAGTTCAAAATCAACTAGGTCAAGGTATTGACTAACGCCTTGTAATTCTGAAAACGCTTCATAAATAGCGCGCATAGAAACAACCATAGGGCTCACCATACAAGTCACATTTTCAAATAATTCTGGTCTGCGGCTAATAGCTTCATATTGTGAGTTTCCACCCATACATTGGCTATAAAGCGCTACTTTCATTTTGCTTAACCTTGGGTGATTGTCCACATAGGTTTTAACCCCGGCACAATCACGCCATTCTAATTGTCCTATACCGCTTACCCCATTATTAGAAGCGCCACTTCTTCCGTGGTTTCTTATGTCATAAGCTAATACATTGTAACCCGCATCAGTTAAATGTTTCATTTGGATTACAAAATCAATTTCAACATTGTCATACCCGCTAAAAGGCAATCCAAAATGGCCTTGAAAGCCGGAGCGACACATAGGTAATGCGTGATTAAAAATAACCAGTTTGTTACTTTCGCCACCTTTTGCAGGAATGTACCAGCCGTCTAAAGGCACACCATCTATACCGTGAAGAAATACATCTTCCCACTGAGTCATTCCATAATCATCTGGAGTTTTGTGTAAAACGCTTCTAAAGGGTTTACAAACATTGGCTAAGCCTAGCACTTTTTCATAATCTGATTCAGATATCTCATTCAATTGTTTAACAGCATTCTCGATACGTTCTTTAGACATTCTTGATGTATGCGTAGCTGCTCTTTCGGCTCCTTTAAGATTCACTTGATTTTCCATAGTAGTAGATTTTAATTATTACTATAGCAAAATTAGAAGGTGGCCCGTGCTCCTTACTAAAACAGATTACTTAAAGACTGAAACAAATTACTGATTGCGATAAACACTAGGGGTAACACCAACTTCTTTCTTAAAGAATCTCGAGAAATAGGTGGGGTAATCGTATCCCAAACTATACGCAATTTGGCTTATTGGGAGTGAAGTCTCCCTTAATTTTAATTTGGCAAGTTTAATCACGTAATGTTGAATATGGCTTTGAGCAGATTCTCCGGTGAAGTGTTTTATGACATCCCCGAAGTAGTTGGATGAGAGATTAGATCGCTGGGCAAAATAACCTACAGATGGAAGCTCCTTAATGGTATCACCGCTGCTAAAAAAGTGTTCCAGATTCTTGCGAAAATCAGTCACAACTTGATTGTAAAGTAAACTTCGGGTATCAAACTGGCGCTTATAATATTTTTCTATATAGGTCAATATTAGATTTGCATAAGAAGTAACTATAGCCTTCGAAAATTGGGTCGACTGATATTCAGCATAAGCCTTGGTAAAAAGATCTAATAAGATTTGTTTTTCATCATCCTTTACAAATAAGGCTTCGTGATCATTATAATGCATAAAGCTATACCGCTTCGCATAGGTGTCAAAAAAATCAGCGCTAATGAGGAGATTATAGCCTGTCATAGGTTTATCAAGATCCCAGGCAATGTGGTTGTTTGGGGCATCAAAATAGAGAAGTGATTCGGTGTGGTCAAAATCGGTTTGACCATAATCAACGGTATTGTCAAAATCTAATTTTAAAGCTAACAGATAGAAATCAATGACTACCGGTTCTGACTTTAAAGGGATTTTACTCTTATCATCATAAAGAATCATCAAGAGATCATCATCTTTGGAGTCGGTGATATTTAAGTACTTCGCAAAATCTGGTATGTTGAATTTTTGACTCAAAGGATATGTGATTCTTAAATTAGATTGATGTTTGCTCTAAAGATAGGAAAAGCATAGACAACTTGATTTTAGAAGTGCTCTTTAAACCGAAAATATAGCGTTGGGAATTCTTCTGAATTATTGATGGAATGCTTACGCGTCAACTACTACCATACTACAATGATCTGGGTCTACTGCATGCGCTTAAGCAATTGCTTGATGTAGGCCTTGCGGGCAATAAGATCATCTAGAGCGGCTTCATAAGTCTGTGTGGCGCTCAGTTTTGGAAAGCTCAGTTTGCCTTTGGCTAGGGAGTTACTCACTAAGAGGTTTCCATAGTTAAAGGCTAGAATCAACTGCTGCAATCCGTCTTTAGGTTGGGGTTTAAAGCCTAAACGGGCCGCGGTGCGTTGATTCACGATATAGCTCGTTCAGCGTAGTGTAAGCGGTTGTCCTTCTCCCTCATAGTGTTCAATAAGATGCAAAAGGCCTTCTAAATACTGTTGCAAAATAAATGCCGTACGCACGTTGCCAGACTGTTTAAAGTCTAAGACATAGACATAGTCAAACAAAGTGCCGCCGTGCAGGTTGAGCACACCGCCTTTAGGCGCTTCGGCCAATAGGAAAACGGAATGATAGCTCAGCTTTTTGGCTTTGACCATTCCGGGGACGTCTACAAAAGGTGCCAGAAGCGTGATGAGTATAAAGCAGATCAAAATACCTACAAATAGCAAGTGCAACCACCAAAATAGCAATACAGCTAAAAAGCCAAGCATAACGGTAATGCCTATGGTATACAGCGTAGCGCGGTTTTGTTCAGCGGAAGTTTTGGCGACAAAAGGATGGTTAAAAGTGTGGAGCGACAAAGCTGTTTGTTTAAGGAAACAATTTTAAAAATTTCTGCGGAATCGGATCTACTAGTTCTACAAACTTTTGTGTTGCAGGATGTGTAAACCGAAGCTTATACGCGTGTAGATACATGCCTTTTCCCTGAAGCAGGAGTTCTTTGGGGCAATAATCCCGATCGCCTAAAATAGGATGGCCTATTCCGGCGAGATGTTTTCGCAGCTGATGGCGTCGCCCGGTTTGGGGTGCCAGACGCACAAGATTGAGTTGTTTGAAACGGGGCGAAGCTACCGAGGCTTCTACAGTATAGGTTGAAACGGCTTCTTTACCATCAACAGCAGCGGTGATCGTTCCTGAAGTCGGCATTGTGCCAATAGTCACTGCATAATAGGTTTTAAGAATTGCTTTGTCCGCAAAAAGCTGATTGAGCTGCCGGATGCTTTTGCGGGTTTTACCTACTAAAACAGCACCGGTAGTTGCATAATCCAGACGATGTGCCGGTTGCGGCGTGCAGGCATCAGCTAAGCTGCTTTCTTCTAAATTTTGAGGAAGCGCGCGCGCCAACGTTTTAAAACTGTTACCGCTTATTAAAATTCCGGCAGGTTTGTGTATCACGGCCAAAAATTCATCCTCATACAGTACATCTAAAGTTAACAGAAGCTTTTTCTGTTTCTTGTGCTGCTGTTCAATTTCTAAAGTTAGCACTTCGCCGCCTTTGATCCAGGTAGCCGTACTGGCCGGGGTACCGTTAATCTTGATGTAGCCTTTCTTCAGCAGTTTCTTTAATGCCGATTTGGTAGCAGCAGCCTTAAAAATACCTACACCATATTCTTGTAAACGCAAGGGCTTTTCCTGAGGAGGGACGCTATGGATTTCGGTAAGGCTCATGGTAAAAAGCTATAAAGTACCTTGACTCAAGGTACTTTATAACAGTAGTATTATTTTGCGTGAGGATCAAATTTCACCGAATAGTTACCGTGCTGCTTGTAACGTACGATCTTTCCGGCGGTATCTCGCTCAAAGGTCAAGGTCTCTCCAAGTTCTTTATCATCACGAATTTTTCTGAAAGTATCTCTGGAGATGTGCTTATACATGGTCATTGCCTCAGCAGGATCATCTGCAGGTAGATTTAAAGTAACCAATTTGTCGCCCCAAGTGCCTATGTAAAGTTCGCTCCACCAGGGTTTGGTATTGTAGTATCCGATATACTCTGAAAGGTCAACAGACTGTTCGTTTTCATCTGTTTTTTCGGTTTCTTTTACTTTGCTGATGATGCCATCAATACCCTTAATATATTTACCGGGATTGGTTGCGCTAGCATTGATCATTACCGAAAAAGCAAGTTTACGCTTCAGGTCAATTTGTAAAGCGGTGCGATACCCTGGGCAGCTTCCGCCGTGACCTACCCAAGTGTTTCCATTACTGCCTTTATAGACTACAAAACCTAATCCCCAGGTGGTTTTCCAGTTAGGATCTGTAAAGTGCACTTGTTGCATCAATTTTAAAGTGGAAGGTTTTAGAACTTCGGTAGTTGTAGTATCGCGCAGTCGCAATTGCCACGAAGCGAATTTACCCAGATCGGTGACGTTAGATGAAAAGCCTGCCGCAGGCATAATTCCGTTAGCTTGAAAAAAGTTAAGCTTATCCCGGTTTCCACTACGATCTAGCGCATTGTAACCAAAGGCGAGTTCACTGCCATAGAGCGCTTCGGGGAGTTCGGTACGGGTGTCAGCAAGTCCTAAAGGTTTGAGTATGTTTTCAGCAACATAGGTTTCATACGGCATCCCAGACACTTCGGCCACGATCTCTCCTAAAAGGGTTAGTCCTAAATTGCTGTATTGAAAGTATGTTGACGCAGGATAGAGCGTCTCCTGATTTTTTAAACCTGCATCTACCTCTTCAGTAGTTGGGAAATCAAACTCCGGAGCCGTCCAGTAGGGAGCATCGGCCTCTCGTGGTAAACCAGAAGAGTGTGTTAATAACGAGCGTACCGTGATGGGGCCGCTGGCAGCATACTGTTGCTTAAGATCATATTGAGGTAAGAGATCGCTTATGCGATCGTCTAAGCGCAATTTACCTTCATCATACAGTTTCATAATGGCTACGGAAGTAAACAACTTAGAGATCGAGCAAATGCTGCACAAGGTAGAGGGCTGAGTGCTTACTTTGTCCGCTACATTGGCAAGCCCTACTGCTCCAGACCATAGTACGTCTTGATCTTCTACAACAATAGCACTTAAGCCGGGGAGTTGATCAAAGTCTTTTTGGGCATCAAGCCATACTTCTACCAGTTGTAAAGCTTCTGTATAGTCTTTTTTAGCATCTTGAGCGAACGCAGTTCCTAAACTGAAACAAAAGAGTAGCGTAATGTAAAGGTATTTCATAGGTGGTGACGGTTTATAGTTGGAATTTTAATTGGTAAACTACTTGCCTAAAAATACGTCATTGGGAATTAAGATGACACTATGTTCTAGTAATTGTATTCGTGCACTACTTACAAACAACCGATTCACTAAACATAAAAAGCGGTATGCCAGAGCTGGCATACCGCTTTTGAGTTTTAGGAGTCAACGTGTTTAAGCCGGAATGATATGCTTTGCTTTCAGCGTATCAAAAAGGTCAAAAAAGGAATCCCGAGTATCTTGATAGGCGGTAAAACCTAGTTTACGGGATTTACTCATATCCGTCATCACCTCGATTGGTCGGCCCAGATCAAGATCGGTATGCCAAGGTGAAGCTACCCGGTTGAGGTTGGTTTCTGCCAGATTGTACTTTTCAGCGATCTGTTGCCATAAAGCAGCATCGTCTTGCATTAAGGTTTCCAGATCGGGAGTTCCGGGCGCATAGCCTTTATAGGCTACTTTAAAATAATCGGCGATTTCTTTCCATAGCCATTTCCATCTAAAGACATCACCATTGGCTGTGTTAAAAGCTTGGTTTGCGGCTTCCGGCGTGGTGGCTGCCCAAACAAATTGTTTTGCCAGTAAACGCGCATCGGTTATGTCTGAGATGCCTTTCCATTGCGCTTCAGAACCCGGCCAAGTAAAGGGTTTGCCGGTTTCTTTACAAAGCGTGGCGTAGGCTGCAAGGGTACTTCCCATATTCATCAGGTTGCCCACTGCCAGACCGATCATCGTATGTGCGCGATGCACGCTCCACGTAAATCCGTCTCTTTTTGCGGCAGCAAAAAGTTCGTCTTCCTGTGCATAATAAAAATTATCAACCTCTAGGCGAGGATGTTCGGTGCGTACCGGAGTTTCGGGTAAAAAACCTTCCTGTGCATAGGCGTCAAACGGACCTAAATAATGTTTTAAGCCGGTGACCAAAGCCACGTGTTTGACCGACTGCTTAGGTGCGAGCACGTCTAAGATATTGCGCACAAGGGCTGCGTTGACTTTGATGTTTTCTGCCTCGGTATCCTTGCGCATCCAGGCAGTAAAAAATACGTGCGTGGGTTTAATTTCGGCTAAAGCAGTTTCTAACGCGGCCTTATCCAGAAGGTCGGCTTTGATATTGTGTAGTCCTTTTAGGTTAACGTCAGAGCTGCGGGTGATCCCGTAAGTCGTCCAGTTTAGATTTAGTAATTCTTGTGCAAGGTTATTTCCTGAAATACCACTTGCTCCAACGATCAATGCTGTGTTTTCCATAGTTTCTTATTTAGGAAAACAAAGTTAGGCAGCCATTGAAGCCTGTGCATTGATGTAGATCAAGAGTCTTAAAGCATCGTTTTTTTAATGCGGCTTAAGGTCTCGGGTGTGATGCCCAAAAAAGAGGCGATGAGGTGTTGCGGCACACGCTTCCCAATAAAAGGATAGAGCTTGAGTAAGTGTCTGTATTTTTCTTCGGCAGAGTAGGAGTTGGAGCTGATGAGCCTTCGGTCTTTGGTCACCAGACTGTTTTGATACAAGATCCTAAAATACCGCTCCATTGCCGGAATTTCAAGAAGCATCCTTTCGTAGTTCTCGTGCGTGATCAGCAAGACTTCGCTGGCTTCTACCGCATCGATATAAAGAATGGCAGGCTCATCGCAAATAAAACTTTTAAAGTCTGAAACCCACCAGCCTTCCCACGCCAACAGGCTGATGTGTTCTTGTCCTTTATCATCGAGTGTATAGGATTTGAGCAATCCATTAGCCACAAACGTCAGCTGCTTACAGTAGTCGCCTTCTTGCAATAAAAACTCTTTTTTAGCCAGTGTTTTATGCTCAAAAAACTGCGGAAGCTTGGCTTGCGCCTCGTCACTTAAGGCAATTTTTTCTGTAAGGTGTTTGATTAAGGTATGGAACATTTTTCTGGAATAGTGGGTTAAAATCTTTTAAACTAAACAATAAAAAAAAGCGACAGCTTCTAAAGAACTGTCGCTTTTAAATAAAATTTGTTCCGCCCAAGCCTAGTCCGCGTAGGCGTGTTTATAGGGCTTGTTTTGTAAGATCTTCAGCATGTCTTTTTCAAGACTTTCAATAGGATATTCTACAATGCGGCCCAACTCGGTACCGTTCTTACTAAAGATCAAAGTAGGCACGCGCTTGATGTCTTTCCCTTCTTCCAATCCTTCAGGCGTAGTTTTAGAGCGATCCACTGTGATGAGTTCGACGTCTTGCGTTTTACCTGCGGCATCTAAGATCTTATAGAAGCGAGGCGTTTCTCTTTTACTATCGCTGCACCAGGTTCCCATAAAAACGGTAACATCTACATCTTTCAATAAAGGTTTCAGCTGTAAAACCACATCCTTATCAATGCTGTATTCTTTGTAATTGGGATTAAACCACGAGCCAAAAGTACCCGTTTGTAATTCCATACGCTCGGTCTCACCGGTAAGCATTTCCGGTTGTTGCGGCGTTGCCGGTTTAGCCGGAGCTTCCGGAGCTTCCGGTGCTGCAGGAGCCTCGGGAGCTTTAGAAGCGCTGGTAGTGGTTGTGGTGGTCTTGCAGCTTACGAGTGCACCCAGTGCAAGGGCTAAAAGACCTGTTTTATACGTTTTCATAGTTTGAATATTCTAGCTTATCAGACTTTCTTGGTCCATTTCTTCAGGTTTGTCAACACCCATCATATCTAAGATCGTTGGAGAAACGTTTCCTAAGATTCCGTCTTTTACGCTCTTGATGTCGTTGTCTACTACGATGATCGGCACAGGGTTGGTCGTATGCGCGGTGTTTGGCGAACCGTCTTCATTTTTCATCGTTTCGCAGTTTCCGTGGTCGGCGATCACAATAGTGCTATAACCGTGCTCCAGACCGGTCTCGATCACATCTTTAGCGCAGCTGTCTACCGCTTCGCATGCGGCTATTGCTGCTTCGATCACTCCGGTGTGTCCTACCATATCAGGGTTGGCAAAGTTGAGGCAAACAAAGTCTACTTCTTCTTTTTTCAATTCGGCAGTAATCTTATCACGCACTTCATACGCGCTCATTTCAGGCTGTAAATCGTAAGTCGCTACATCGGGAGATTTTGCGATCAAACGAGTTTCGCCCTCAAATTCTTTTTCACGCCCTCCCGAAAAGAAGAACGTCACGTGTGGGTATTTTTCAGTCTCTGCAATACGGATCTGTTTTTTACCTGCTTTAGAAACCACCTCACCAATTGTATTGGTCAGGTTGTCTTTATCAAAAATGATATGAATGTTTTTAAACGTCTGATCGTAATTGGTCATCGTCACGTAGTACAGGTCGAGTTTCTTGGTATCCTGCTCAGGGAAGTCTTCCTGAGAAAGCATACGGGTCAATTCGCGTCCACGGTCGGTACGGTAGTTAAAGAATAACACCACATCGCCTTCTTTGATCGTGGCAACCGGTGCATCATTCTCGGTGATCACCAATGGTTCTAAGAATTCGTCGGTAGTACCGTCTGCATAGGATTTTTTAATCGCAGCAACAGGATCTGTAGTTTTGGTCCCGATTCCTTTTACCGCAGCGTCATAGGCTTTCTTTACACGCTCCCAACGGGTATCACGGTCCATCGCAAAGTAGCGTCCGGTGATGCTCGCCAGTTTAGCACCATTTTCTTTGGCATAACCGTCAAGGTCTTCGATGAAGCCGGCACCGCTTTGCGGATCAACGTCACGACCATCTGTAAATGCGTGTACATAGACTTCTTCAACACCTACTTCGTTCGCCGCTTTGATCAGCCCTTTAACGTGGTCAATGTGCGCGTGCACGCCACCGTCTGAAACCAGACCTAAGAGGTGAATAGGTTTCTTATTTTCTTTCGCGTAAGCAAATGCATCTTTAAGCTCCTTTTGCTCGCGTAATTTATCTTCTTTAAGCGCTTTGTTGATCTTGGCAAAATCCTGGTAAACAATGCGCCCGGCGCCTAGGTTCATATGGCCTACTTCGCTGTTTCCCATTTGTCCGTCAGGCAAGCCTACATTACCGCCGTGGGTAAGCAATTGTGCGTGCGGATATTTAGTGTATAACGAATCAATAAATGGAGTTTCAGCAAGGTCTACTGCAGAAACGTCCTTATTAGGTGCAAATCCCCATCCATCGAGGATCATTAAAATGACTTTCTTATTCATGGTTTTTCTAGTTGTACTACAAAGATAATCACTCTTAACGCGAATTACGAAAACTTTGCGTTTTAATAACTTTAGTGTTTTCTAGGGTTAGAAAGGACAATAACGCTGGGAATGCTCGGGATTCAAGTGCGGTACTTGTCAATCGCGGCACGTATTTTTTCAATGCGATTGTCAGGATCGGGGTGACTGCTTTGAAATTCCGGTACGCGCTGCCCGCCACTAGCTTCTTTAAGAATCTGCATCACCTCGATGAGCGCTTCGGGATCATAACCGGCCTCAAGCATAAATTTTACACCCAGATCATCACTTTCCAGTTCGTCGCCGCGACCATTTTTAAGCAAGATGGTTTGGCCTAATTGACTGGCGAGCATTCCTGCATCTGCGCCTACCTGCGCCCCGGTGGCCACCGTATTGGCGAGTTCGCTTTGCGCAATACGCTCCGCTGAATGTCTCCCCACCACGTGACCGATCTCGTGCCCTAGAATACCAGCTAATTGATCTTCGCTGCTCAGCCGTTTATAAAGCGCGTAGGTGATAAAGATCTGCCCGCCCGGTAACGCAAAAGCATTCACCGTATTGGGATCGCTGAGTAAATGAAATTCGTATTGATAAGGTGTTTCCTGAGCGATGGTGTTGTCTACCAATTTTTTACCCACAGCATCTACCTGATCTTGCAGGCGCTGATCCGGATACAAGCCACCGTGTTGTTCGGCCATTATAGGTGCGTTCTGTAAACCGATGGCGATCTCTTCTTCGGTAGAAAGACTAATGGCTTGTGTTCTGCCGGTATACGGGTTTTCTTCCTGACTGCCGCAATACCGAATAACACCAAAGGCAACGATTGCTACGCCTAAAACTAACTTGAGTGCTCTTCCGCCTAATTTCATATTGTAAGGTTTTTAGCTCAAAAGAGCGGGGTTAATGTCTAAAATGTTCTCTGTACGGTACTGATTGATAAATGCTGAAGTAAAAGCTTCGCTCCCCAGTAAGTGTTCCTGCTGAAGGACCTTCGCTACATCCAATTGTTTATACTGTTGAAGATAGCCAACTGAAAGCGGCGCGTAGCTAAAATGCCAAGGTTCATAGTTGAAGCCTTTGCGACCATAATCATTAGTGTACACCTCATAAAACCCGAAGGATTCTGCGTGTTCATCCAGCCAGGCTTTGAGTTCGCAAAACGGACCGGTACCGTGAAATTTGTCAGGGTCTAATACATTGCTGGTCACACCGGTTCCTGATTGAATGATGTCAAGGTCTGTTGCCCAATGGTGGCGCGAAGTCCCGGGGATGGTGCTGTACTCGATGATCTTTTTAATCGCATCAAGGTCGCTCATTCCGTTAGCTGTATAGCTTTTGAATTTACGTTCCCAGATGCGGTTTTGATGCGCATAATCGCGATAGCTAGACACTACCTGAATACCAATTCCGTCTTGTTGCGCAGCCGCTGCCATGTTATCAAACGCTGCGGACACGGCAGGGCGCAGGCGGTAGCCGTTTTTCTCAATAAGCTCAGGATTGCCTTTGCCTATAAGTTGGTCTGTACTCAAGGTCTCCTGAGTAAGAGCCCAGTTTGGGAAGCTGCTTAGTGCGGCAGTTGCCAGAGCGGTGGTTTGTATAAAGCGTCTTCGTTTCATTCTAAATTTTTATAAAGCAGGTAATGCGTGCCTATGAGGTCGATCTCAAAAGGTTCGCCTTCAATTTTAAAACCTTTGCGGGTGTAAAAGTTAAGGGCTTTGATACGAGCGTTACACCATAGAAGCTTGTAGCCTGCAGCTTTAAGCCGTGTTTCACCGGCAGCGACCAATAGATTTCCTAAGCCTTTACCTTGATAGCCATCAAGAACCGCCATCCCGCGTAGCTGATACTGCTTCCCTTTAAATTGCGGTTTGGTAGCGTTCATAAAGGTGACCACTCCTATGAGTTGTTCATCTTCAAAAAGTCCTAAGTGAAACGTATCTTCGGCATCATCACCGGGCATTGCACAGGTTTCTATAGGTCTGCCTGCGCGTAGCACCGGGTGGCGTACCGCATAGGTTTCAGCGGAAGTAATCTCTTGAATGGTAAACGGATTTGTTTTCAAAACGCCATGCATAAATTAAGCACGCACGTCGGCGTACTCAGGTTTCTCATCAAATTTTACTTCGGCAAAAGGGCAAAGTGGCTCTATTTTGATGTTCTTTGAACGTGCCCACGCTACTGTATGATCCAGGAGTTTACTTGCGTAGCCTTGATGTTCGTGCTCCATTTTTGTCTCGGTATGGTCTACAATGATGGTGTTTTCATCCTGAACGGTATAAGTAAGTTCAGAGATTTTTCCGTGTTCACCTTCTATCCAGAACATCCCTCGTTTGTCATTTTCTCTATGTTGAATTGTATAATCCATTACTTTTGCGTGTTTTTTATTGGCACCGCCAAAGGGTTTAATACTCCGAGGCCAGCCGCTGAATTGAAATTTTGTTTCTAACAAACACCTCTAGGTCTTGCCTTGAGCGCGTTTACTTCCTTTCTAATACAACTGAAAGGATATACATTTAAAAATAGCAATTATGTCCAAAATTACGGTCACCCGTTTGTATAAAGAAGACATTAACACCTTTTTACCACTGGTTCAGGAATTGATGGAGCACACCGTGGAAGAAAACCTATTAAAAGCTCGCTTTACCGAAATGTTTGAGCATCGATATCAATGTCGTGGTATTTATAGTGAAGGCGAACTCGCCGGTGTCTTTGGATTGTGGTTTGCCGTACGGCATTATGCCGGAAAAACCTGCGAGGTAGATCACGTGTATATCAAACCGGAATTCCGCAATCGAGGTTTAGGGAAACAGGTTTTTCAATGGATTTACGACTACGCGCGGGCGGAAGGCTGCGAAACTTCAGAATTAAATACGTACGTGCATAACTTTCCCAGTCACAAGTTTTATATGAATGAAAACTATGTGATCAAAGGTTATCACTTTTTAAAGAAGCTTTAGTTTACGGTAATTTCAGAATTAGTAGGCAATTCGTACGGTGCCTTATCAGCTTCAAAAATACGTGCGCTGTGCGGACCGCGTAAGGTGTATACACGTTTTTTAACTTCGATCCAGCTGCCTTCCCGTAACCCTACAACGGGAAGCTGATTAAATTGATGAAATTCTTTAATACGGGTTTCGCGGGTTTCGCCCATATGCGTACTGCCTTCTACGGGATCCAGATAATGCGGATTAATATTAAAAGGAACCGCACCCAGCGTTTTAAAGCTAGGAGGGTAAACGATAGGCATGTCGTTTGTGGTTTGCATACTTACTCCTGCAATATTGGTTCCTGCACTGGTGCCTAAGTACGGCATGTTTTCATACAAACGGTCGCGTAACACTTCAAGAACTTTATACTCATACAATTGCTTGACCAGCAAAAACGTGTTGCCGCCACCTGTAAAAACACCTTCAGCTTTTTTAAGCGCTTCCGCCGGATCTTTAAATTGATGCAGGCCTACCACTTCAATATTCAATTGTTTAAAAAACTCCTGAGCTTTGGCAGTGTACAATTCGTGCGAAATTCCACCGGGACGCGCATAAGGAATAAAAATAATGCGCTTGGCTGCCTTAAAATGTTCGCTAAGCTGAGGTTTTAAATAATCTAAGTAACTGCCTCCGTGAACGGTGGAGGTACTGGCAAGAATTAAGTTTTTCAAAGGGTTTAGGTTTTGTTTTTCAAAGGTACGTGCCAGAAGGTATTTAACAAAAATTTACGCGCAATTATCGGGTAGTTTAAAATACATGTCGTTACTTCATAGTAGAATTTTAAACGTGATATCATGAAGCTGGTTACTACACTATTGTTATGCTTAAGTATAGGTTTTTCATTACAGGCGCAAGTTGCCCGGGTTATGATCGACGGGCAAATTATTGTTCCCGCAGGCGATGATGTAGCAGGAATTGTAGTGTATAATAAAACCGCGCAACGCGGAACCATAACCTCAGAAGAAGGGACTTTTGATATTGCCGTAGCGCGTAACGATGAAGTCGTGATCCAGTCGGTTCAATTTGCGCCAATAACTGTAGTGGTTGACCAGGGCGTGGTAAGCAGTAAACAAATGAATGTGACGCTGAGAGAAACGGTAAATGTGCTAGACGAAATTATCGTAACGCCTTATGATCTTACCGGAGATATTGTAGCCGATGTAAACCGGGTGCGCACTGTAGACCCTGTGCCTTTTGATGGAAGCGACATTCGTATTGAAGATAGCCAGTATGACAAGAACTCTCCGGCTGATAATATTGCAATAGATGATCAACGCTGGCGGTACGGCCTCAACTTTGTAAATATCTTTAAAGCAATATTTCAAAAGTCTGATGGGGAAGAGGAGGAAGCTGCAGAAGATGAACTTGCTGAAATGTATTCCAATACATTTTTTCAGAATAATCTGGATATCAAAAAAGAACACATAGGCCTGTATATGGATTATGTAGCCGCCAATGGACTAACTAAAGAAATGCTTGAGCAGGGGAACGAACTTGCACTAATTCAGTTTTTGATAGATAAGCGGGAAGACTTTAAAAAAGAATTGGCTGCAAGTAAATAAGCGGAAACTTAATGTGCTTCATGTAAAAAAGCAGCCCCAACAACAAGACTGCTTTTTCGAATTAACTAACCAAAAATCAAACTAACACTATTTATTTTAGGGGTGAAAGACGCGTTAGAATCCTCGAGAAACTTGTGACCTGTAGGCTACTAGTTTTAATGAATCTGAGACTCTTTTTTGCTCTGGCAAAACGGCCTTTTTGTTTTGTTGTATAGGGGTTGCGTAAAAACCACGTGAGCTTTTAGGGGCACTATACGTGTGTTGCATCGCCGTGGTTTTATTCGCAGTATTTTTAATTATATTTTCTTTAGTCGGTTGGCTTTGCTGCGATACTTCTAGAACAACTCGTTTTGGAGTTGTGGTTGTTGATTGGGAGCTTTGAGCAAACCCGATCATTGAACAAAATAAAAAAGCAAGGGGTAAAAAAGTCTTCATAACTAAATCGATTAAATTTTTTACAAATGTAGGGTTGTCATCGTGTTGCTATAACGTTTTCACTATGAATTGCTTGCTTCTGTCGACGAATGGTTTTTTGCTGTCGACGAATGGTTTAAATCACTGATTAGTAGTGTTTTAAATGTTAGTTGTACCGTTATTGCGTGTTGAGTTTAATCGATTTAGTCTTGTTGGAGTTTTAAGTTGCTTATTTTCAGCGGAATAAATTTTTTAGGTTTTCGATTTGTAACAGGTTTTACTTTCGGTTGACAAACTAGGAGGTTCTAAATGTACTGTTGTACCCCAAAGTTCAAAAAATACCTTGAGGTGAATTACAGCGGCCTTTGCAACTAAAATTATTTTTCTGCGTATTTAGGTCAGAAGCAATTCTTATAAATGAATAACAATATTTGGTTTCCTTCTAATAGTTTAGGCTCAACTTTGGGTGGCGCAGTTCACTTTAAAGTGCAGCTGTGCATCATGAGTTTTTTTGTTGGTATGTTTTGCATTCAGGCTCAAGAAGTGCAAATGCTAGAAGGGCGCGTGATCAACGACTCTATTGAGCACGAGTACTTACATATTCTAAATCTTACCTTACAAAAGGGAACCATCACTACGCAAAGCGGAAATTTTACAATACCGGTGCGTCAAAACGATACCCTCTACATTTCAGCTTTACAGTTTAAGCATCAAGAGATCGTGATCACTCCTCAAATCTTTGAGGGTCGCTATATAGAGATCAAATTAGAGACCGAAGTAACCGAACTTGAAGATGTAAATATTAGTGATACCGACCTCAGTGGCCGTTTAGGAGATGATATGAATCTGCCTAAATTAGAAAAGCCTTTTGATCCTGCAGCTGCCGGTTTACCGGTCTACACTGGACCTGTGCGCACGCAAGAAGAACGACGTTTATATACGGCAACGCATTCGGCAGGCGGTATCATACCCGTAGATGCAGTTATCAATGCCATAAGTGGGCGTACCGCGTATCTAAAGAAGATCGTAAAATTGTCTAATATGGAACTGAAAGTACAAGAGGCACGCAATTTAGTTTCAGACAGCACCTACATTTATAGACTTCGTATAGGTCCGCGCTACATTGACGATTTTGTACATTATGTGTATATGGATCAGCAAGAGCATTTGGCGATAGCTTCAAGCAATAATCCATTAGCTTTAATGGAAATGCTACTGGAACAAGCCCCATTATACATCCGGTCAAAAGAGCAGGAAGGCGTAGCGGTTCAAAGCGATTTAGAAAATTAGGCTAAAGTTGTGGAATGCATTTTGATTGGGTAGCGCCGCAATGCATTTTAAAAGACGTATTTTTACAAGACTTATGAGAAAAACAATTTTGCTTTTACTTGTGGCGCTGCCTTTATTAGGAGCCACAGCACACAAATATTATTTTAGTGTCACGCAGGCAGATTACGATGCTAAAGATCACGCGCTAAAAATGGTAACCCGAGTGTTTTATGATGATCTTCAAAAGGTATTTCAAGAGCGTTATGATAAGTCGATCAAGGTTGATGCTTCCTACGATCAGAAGAAGTTAGACGGTTATATCGAGCGGTATTTCAATCAAAAATTTATTGTCAAGATCAACGGAAAAGAACGCCGGTTGAATTACATAGGACATAAAGATGAGATGGATTATGTAGTTTGTTTTATTGAAGTGACTGATGTTCAAAATCCTAAAAGCATTTCAATAGAAAACACCTTACTAATGGATCTTTTTCAAGATCAGAAAAATGTGGTGCACCTCAATACCGGAACCACTAAAAAAAGCTTTTTACTTACCCGAGATAATGATAAAGCGGTGTTAAACTTTTCTGAATAATTTACTAAGATTAGGTTAATCTTTATTTTTATAAAATTCTTAAGCACTTAAAATAGATTACATTTTTATGAAACAACTAAAGCACACGTTTTTTGCCGTGCTACTTCTGGTTGGGGCAACAGCAGTTGCACAGGAGGAACAAGCACCTAAAGAAAAACAAGCAGGTCACACAAACACAAACAAGTTTAGACAACTTTATAATGAGTTTGCGACTCCTAATCAATTCCGTACTGCCTCTGGAGCACCCGGTCCTGCTTACTACCAAAATGAGGCAGATTACGAAATGAAAATAACCCTTAATGATGAAAATCAGACGATAAGCGGTTATGAGACCATTACCTATCAAAACAACAGCCCAGATCAATTAGAATACTTATGGGTTCAGCTAGATCAAAACATTCGTAAAAAAGATTCACCTGCTCGTGAGCGCAATGGTAGTGGGATGTCTCCTGTAGCACAGCCTGCCGGAATTGTTTCAGAATATATGCAAGAGCCTTTTGATGGTGGCTTCAACATTAGCGAGGTTACTCAAGACGGTAAGCCATTAAAATATATGATCAACTACACGATGATGCGTGTAGAAATGCCTGAGCCTTTAGCTTCAGGAGATTCTTTTGAATTCAGCATTAGATGGAATTATAACATTCCTGAGCACACGGTAGATCGTGCGCGTTCAGGATATGAGAGCTTTCCTGACGGAAACAAAAACTATGTGATCGCACAGTTCTTTCCTAGAATGTGTGTGTACAATGACGTAGAAGGATGGCAAAACTACCAATTCTGGGGAAGCGGAGAGTTTGCACTTCCATTTGGAGATTATGATGTAGAGATCACAGTGCCTGCAGATCACTTGCTAGACGGAACCGGAAACTTGGTAAACCGTAAAGATGTGTATAGCAAAGAAGAGTATAAGCGTTGGGAACAAGCTACCAAAAGCTATGACAAGCCGGTAATTATTAGAACTCAGGCCGAAGCAGAAAGCATTGAAAAAGGCCATAGCACAAAAACTAAAACCTGGAAACTTCAGGCAGAAAACGTGCGTGACTTTGCTTTTACGTCTTCTCGTAAATACATCATGGATGCTCAAGCGGTTAAGTTTCCAAAAGGAGACGTGATGGCGATCTCGATTTATCCTAAAGAAGGAAATCCGCTTTGGGAAGAATATTCTACTAAAGCAGTAGTACAGACTTTAGAGTCGTACTCAAGAATGACTTTTGATTACCCTTATCCTAAAGCGATCTCTGTTCACGGTAAGAATCAAGGTATGGAATACCCAATGATCTGCTGGAACTATGGTCGTCCTAATGAAGATGGAAGTTATAGCGACCGTACTAAATTTGGAATGATCAGTGTGATAATTCATGAAGTTGGGCACAACTTTTTCCCAATGATCGTAAACAGTGACGAGCGTCAATGGGGATGGATGGATGAAGGAATCAACACCTTTGTACAATACGTAGCAGAGCAGGATTTTGGTGAAAATTACCCGGAAGCTATTGCTCCTAATGCAAAATATCCTTCACGTCGTGGTGCTCCATCAGCAATCACCGGATATATGGGAGGAAATCAAGATTTTATCGCTCCTATAATGTCTAACCCTGAGAATGTTTATCAGTTAGGGAACAATGCCTACGGAAAGCCTGCAACTGCTTTGAACATCTTGAGAGAGACTGTGATGGGGCGTGAGCTTTTTGATTATTCATTCAAAACATACGCGCAGCGCTGGATGTTTAAACACCCAACTCCTGAAGACTTCTTCCGTACTATGGAAGATGCTTCTGCAATTGATTTAGATTGGTACTGGAGAGGTTGGTTCTATACTACAGAAAATGTAGATATGGGCGTAGAAGAAGTAAAATCATATTACTTGACCGATAAACCTACACAAGCCGGAAAAGCATTAATGGAGCGTTACGGTGTAGATCCTGCAGGTAGAGATCTTGTTTATGTAGTTGAAGAGGATGGTGAAGATTATGATCCTGCGATGAAGAATAAATCAAGTTTAGAAAATGCACCAAACCTACAAGAATTCTTGATGGACAACTTTAGTGCTGCCGAGCGTGCAAAACTAAAAGCGCCAAAGCATTTCTACGCTATTAAATTCAACAAGCCGGGCGGTATCCCAATGCCTATAATTGTAGAGTATAGCTATGCAGATGGTACTAAAGAAAAAGTTACCTATCCGGTACAGGTATGGCGTATGAATGACGCTGAGGTAACTAAAGTTTTAGCTACTGATAAAGAGCTTACCGGTGTACTTTTAGATCCGGATCTAGAGACTGCTGATGTTGATGTAAGCAACAACAGCTGGCCAAAACAGGCTCAAGAAAGTGAGTTTGACAGCTTTAAAGAAGGTACAGAAGACTAAGCCTCTTTAAGACATATTTAGTATATTAAAAGCCGATGTTTCTTACATCGGCTTTTATTTTTCCTATATATTTGCAGTGTTATGAGTATACCACTTTTTATTAGCGGAGGCGAGATTGCTTTTGTGATTTTTATTGTGATAATGGTTTTTGGAGCTGATAAAGTGCCTGATATTGCCAGAGGTTTAGGTAAGGGTATGCGCACCTTAAAGAATGCTACCGAAGACATCAAATCTGAAATCACTAAAAGCGCAGATAAGCAAGGCATCAATACAGATATCGCAAAGGATATGAAGAAGGAAATTGATGACGCTAAGAAGAATATCGAAGAAATTACAGGTTCCGTAAAACGGAAATTCTAATACTGAAGAGCTTTTTTTAAATACGATTTAAAGCCTTTGAGCATCCTAGTGTTCAAAGGCTTTTTTATTGCACAGATAACCCTGAAACCGCCTTGTTAAATTTTATTACTTTATAATAAATTTCACCTCTAAAATGAGAATTAAGTAATATCTTAAACAAGAAATTACAAATCTGTGGTTTTAACCTAGAATGCTTTAAAAGTCTTCATTCTTTATAGCATTTTAGTTCAATGATTGTATTTATTCTAAGTGTTAATTAGGAATCCCGACTTCAAAATGGAGTCGGGATTTTTGTTTGAGAGCAAATAGTAGGCGCAGCTTTTAGACGCCCCGACACTACTTACTATATTTATCTTTTACGGCTTATGGTTAGGCCATCTCTAATGGTAAGTAAAACCGTCTCTAGGCGATCATCTTCAGCAAGTAGCCGATTGTATTCTAAGAGCGCCTTTGTTGAGGTGTCTTTTGGATTGAGCGGTTCTACCACTTTACCACTCCATAACACATTATCAGATAGAAGGAGTCCGCCGGGTCTGAGGCGGTCAATAATAAGATCAAAATAAGCCGGATAATTGGGCTTATCAGCGTCCATAAAAATAAGGTCAAAGTCTTCTTCGATCTTTGGGATGATTTCAAGAGCCGGTCCTAAATGTTGCTTTATATTTTTGGCATATGCCGAAGCATCAAAGTATTTTTTTTGAAGATCTACCAGTTCTTCATTGACATCAATGGTGTGCAAAATACCGTCTGGTTGTAAGCCTTCTGCTAAACAAAGCGCAGAATAACCTGTATAGGTGCCCACTTCAAGAATGACTTTAGGGTTAGCAAGTTTTGCGATCATACTTAAAATGCGCCCTTGATAATGACCACTTAGCATTCTGGGCTGAACTACTTTCTGGTAGGTTTCGCGTGTAAGCTTACGTAACAACTCCGGTTCTTTTTCAGAGTGGGCTACAGCATAATCGTCAAGATCTTCAGAGATAAAATGCATATTAATCTTCGCTTTCAAGGCCTTCTAAAACCTCCTCGTCGTGTAACATTTTTCGGGTTTCCTGCTTCATTAGGTCGAGCTTGGTCCGCAGGCTCATATCTTTGGTGAATTTTCCGTCGTAGATAAGATTTAAGATGGCTTTGTCTTGCACACGACCGCGGCGCATCGCTTCAGAATAGCGTAGATCTTCTCTAAAGGTGACCAGCGCATATTTTGAAAAATATTCAGTAGGAAACGCTTCTTCAAAGGCTATTTCTAGTTTTCTCTTTTCCTGAAAAATAGGACGGGCGGTATGTGCTTTCATTTCGTGAAAATTATCTACCGCAAGGTCTGCAATGGCATCAGTATCTTCTTTACGCTCTTCTTGATAGGCTTTAAAAACAGCCTTCCAATCGCCTGCATACTGATCTAAATACTGGTCCAGCACATAAATATCTTCAAAAGCAGAATTCATTCCCTGGCCATAAAAGGGAACAATTCCGTGCGCAGCATCTCCCAATAACAATACCTTGCCGTAAGCGTGCCACGGCGAACATTTAATGGTGCCTAAAGGTGAAGTAGGGTTTTCTTTAAACTCTGTGAGAAGATCAGGCATCAGAGCGAGTGCATCTGGATACTCGCGTTTAAAATAGTCAAGTACGGCTTCATCTGTGTTTAAGCTGTCAAAGCTGTCTTTACCTTCTTCCCATGAAAGAAATAGGGTGACGGTAAAACTTCCGTCGAGGTTGGGTAAAGCAATCATCATATCTTTTCCTCGGGGCCAGATGTGTAAGGCGTTTTTTTCTACTAAAAATTCGCCATCTGCTTTTGGAGGAAAGCTCAATTCTTTATAGCCGTGTGTCAAGAAATCCTGCCCGTAGCTGAATAAAAACTTGCGGTGCTCCAGCATACTTTTACGCAGGGCAGAGCCCACACCATCAGCACCCATTACCACATCGGCTTGATAGGTTGTGGTTTCACCGGTTTTGTGATCTTCAAAAGTCGCCTGTGCAGTTTCGATATTTACGCCTGTGCATTTTTGATTAAATTGCATTTTTATGGCAGGCATCTTATCACATTCGTCAAGCAACATGATGTTGAGGTCTTCCCGGGAAATAGAATTGATATATTCATTTCTACCGCTATACGGACTCATGAAAAGTTGTCCTTCGGCATTGTGAATCATACGCCCATTCATTGGGATACACAGTGGTAAGACTTTATCTTCAAGCCCGGCCAGGCGAAGGCCTTTCATTCCTCGATCTGAAAAAGCTAAATTGATAGATCTACCGCTATCTACGATTTCTTTACGTAAATCAGGGCGCTTTTCCATCAGTGTGACTTTATATCCGCGTTGCGCCATGCGCAATGCTAAAAGCGAACCGCAAAGCCCGGCGCCAATGATTAAAATATGTTCTTGTTCTTGCGTTTTCAAAAGTGGTTTGTTAGTTGAAAATCCTCGAGGATCTTAAATGGTTATAAGGTTGCTAATAGCTCTTTAAGGCGTTGTGTCATTTCATACACATCTTCAAAACTGTTGTACAATGGGGCTGGAGCCACACGTATAACATCAGGTTCGCGCCAATCGCAAATAATGCCTGCTTGCATAAAGCCGTCATGCATGCTTCGGTCTGCGTTTTTAACTTGAATAGATAGTTGGCACCCGCGTTCTTCTGCATTTTTAGGGGTAAGAATAGCTATACGGTCATCATCAAGTTGGTTGATGAGAAATTCCAGATATCCGGTAAGTTTTTTAGATTTTGCACGAATATTTTGAAATCCGGCTTCCGCAAAAAGCTCTAGCGAGGCACGAATAGGAGCCATTGATAAAATTGGCGGATTGCTCAGTTGCCAGCCTTCTGCCCCCGGAATAGGATCAAAATCGACGCGCATATTAAAACGGCTGTCCATTTTATGGCCCCACCAGCCTGTAAAGCGGGGGATATCTTTATCATCAGCGTGACGCTCGTGTACAAAGCAACCTCCAATGGCACCGGGGCCACTGTTTAAATATTTGTATGTGCACCATACGGCAAAGTCGGGGCCATTATCGTGCAAATCTGCATCAATATTTCCCACTCCGTGCGCAAGATCAAAGCCTACTTTACAACCATAGCGGTGTCCTAGCTGGGTGATTTTTTTTATAGGGTATTTTTGACCGGTGTAGTAATTAGAATTTCCGATCATCACAAGGGCGATTTCTTCACCGTGTTTTGCCATTAGCGCTTCCAGATCCTCAAAGCGGTTAAGATGCTCTCCCTCGCGCGGTTGCCAAAGCAAAAGCGCATCATCTGGATTATAACCCTTTTCTTTGATCTGAGATTTTACCGCATAACTGTCTGATGGGAAAGCGTCGCTCTCGATCAAGATCTTATAACGTTTGGCAGTAGGCCGGTAAAAGGACACCATCATCAGGTGCAGGTTGGTAGAAAGTGTGTTCATCAACACAACTTCGCCAGGCTTCGCACCTACGATATCAGCCATGGACTTGGTCATCACTTCGTGATACGTTGTCCAGGGAATTTTAGCTTTAAAATGACCTTCAACGGCAAGTTCGGCCCAATTGCTGAGCTCTTGAGCTACATATTCTTTGGCTTTTTTGGGTTGAAGTCCTAGCGAGTTTCCGCAGAGGTAAATTAAATTATTGCCTGCTTCGTCTTTCGGGAAGTTGAATTCATCGCGAAATTTAGCAAGTGTATCGTCTGCATCTGCTTGTTTAGCAAAGGCTAAGGTGTTTTTATAAAGGGTGCTTGATTGTTCTGACATAGATGGTAAAAATAACACATCGGCTCTCGAGCGACAAACTTAGGTTTGCTATTCCTTCTAGGTATTTAGAATTGCAGCATTGTGCACGCTCGCCCAATTATTTTATGTTATTTTGAAGTTGATTTCAATTGAAGTTTTATGAATTCGTTGCGTCTGGTTTTTAGTAACTTACGGTATTTTACTCCGGTTTTTTTGTTTGCCACCCTGAATATTCTTTACGGGACTTGGGCGATCTATATTCCTAAAATAACAGCCAAATTGCAGTTGTCTGAAGGCGAACTCGGCTTTGCGGTGTTTTTTATGGCTTTGGGAACCTTATGTACCATACCTTTTGTACCCCGATTTATCAAAAACATAGGTTTAGGAAAAGCGGTTTTGTTTGCGGTAATTGGCTTTTGTATGTTGATCATACAGCCATTCTTGGCGAGTACCTATGTGCTTTTGTGTGCTTCATTGTTTGGAGTAGGTATTTTTTCCGGATTGCTTGATGTGACTATAAACACTCTAGTCACCGAAATCGAGCGTCGTGACGAAGTGCATTTTATGTCGGTTTCTCACGGGTTTTTCAGTTTAGGCGGAATGCTGGGTGCCGGATTAGGCAGTTTACTGATGCCGTACATCGCTTTACCAAAGTGGCACATTGCCGGTGTAAGCGCGCTGCTGATTCTAATCAATTTGCTTTTATGCAAACACTATTTTTCGATCAAAGCAGCAGCACACGAAGACACCTCAAGCTTTAAACTGAAGAATTTGCGACCCTTAGTAGGTTTAGCATTAATAGGTTTCTTAGTGATGGCTGCCGAAGGAGCGATCGTAGATTGGAGCGCATTGTATATGGAGCAGGTAACTTTGGCAAGCGCAGCATTGGCGGGCTTAGGCTATACCATTTTTAACGGAACAATGGCCATTGGCCGTTTTTTTGGAGATGCGATCAGCGCATCTTATGGATCACGCCTGATCATCATTGTAGGTTCTTTTATAGCTGCAATAGGTTTTGGAATTATCCTCAGCGGAAGTACTTTTTACGCATTACTAGGTTTTGGAGCTGTAGGGCTTGGACTTTCTATTGTAGTGCCGGAGTTGTTTAGATACAGCGGAAATTTAAAAGGAATACGAGCAGAAGAAGGCATAAGTTTTATCGCCGGTACCGGTTTTGTAGGCTTGCTTTTAGGTCCGGTATTTCTTGGGTTTCTGGCGGAAACCTTCAGCTTAAAAGGCAGTTTTGTTGCTTTGCTTTGTTTCACCGCATTAGCCGGCCTCATTGCTGTACGCTTAAAACGCAATTAAAAAAGCCCGTACAGAACGGGCTTGGTATTCAGTAAAACTATCTAAAGAAAGTCTGCGTCTTGGAATTTCCAACACTTAAATCTATTACTCTTCGGTTTTTACAGCGATATCTGTAAAATAAAGATGAACTGCATCTTCGGGAGCTTTATGATCTGCAGCGATCTTGATTCCTTTGTAATCTTTATAATCTTCCCAAGTGGTTACCATAGAATATTCTGAAACGTTTCCGCGGCGGTAAATCCATTCTCTAACCATATACTCATTATCATAAAAGAAATCGTAAGCATCACCCGGCGTGTAACCGCCTTTTTCGCCATTGTAGGTAAGTGTGATCTTACTTAATTTTTGTTGGCTCATAGGAGCAGTCGCTGTATCCTGAACTGTTAGTGTTGTGCCTTCATCCCAAACCAAATGCATAGGAGCGAGTAACCAATAGGCATCGTTGATGAAGCCTTTGTCTGCATCCATTGAGAGGCTATCTACATCTTTTCGGTTGAAAGAAACCGTGTCTTTATCACTGCGCATCGTTACATCCATAGTTTGCGGATTCCATTTCCAGGCGCGTTCAAAATGGCTGTCACCACGATCTACATTGAAGGTGAATTGTACTTCTGTAACTGATTTCCAGTTTTTCAAGCCGTTTGCTTCGGCGATTTTATAAGCGATCTCCTCTTCAGGAGTGCGGTCTTTTTCGGCAACTTCTTCAGTATTCATTACCGGCGGCTGCGCTGTGGTTTCTTGAGATTCATTTTTACAGGCAAACAGACTTAGGCTTAAACCGGTAAGGAGTAGAATTTTTTTCATGGATTAGTCTTAATAGGATTGTTCATCTTTTTAAAAGTACAAAGCTTATTGTTTAGAGCACGCATTTTAGAAAGATTTTATGATTGTCAGCGGCTTACAAAGTGTAAGTCTACGCGTATTTTACGACTGTTAAAACAAATGAATTTGTATGAAAAAAATACTGCATAGATCTGAAACTCGAGGAGATGCTAACCACGGTTGGTTGCATAGTAAACACACATTTAGTTTTGCGAATTATTATGATCCGCAGCGTATGAAATTTGGTGTACTGCGCGTGTTGAATGATGATAAAGTAAGCGGTGGAATGGGCTTCGGAACCCATCCGCATCAAAATATGGAAATCATTTCGATTCCTTTATCGGGTGACTTGGAGCATCAAGATAGTATGGGGAATACTACCGTGATCAAAGAAGGAGATATTCAGGTTATGAGCGCCGGGACAGGCGTGCAACATTCAGAATATAACAAAAATAAGGACGAGGAAGTTCGTTTTTTACAGATCTGGGTCATTCCGCATACGCAAAATGTTGAGCCACGATATGATCAAATAACCTTGAAAAAAGAGGATCGTAAAAATAAACTGCAGCAAGTGCTTTCGCCCAACAAAGAGGATGCAGGTGTGTGGATTCATCAAGACGCTTGGTTTAATATGGTAGATCTTGATGCTGATAAAGCGGTTACTTATAATTTCAATCTAGCGTCAAACGGACTATATCTATTCGTTTTAGAAGGAAGCGTTGAGGTAGCAGGCGAAAAGTTAGAACGTCGTGACGGTCTGGGGATTTCTGATACGCAGTCGATTACTCTTAAGGCAAGCGAGCAGGCTTCGGTGCTTTTAATGGAAGTGCCTTTACACGTGTAGAAGAAAAAGTGCCTGCATTGACCGTGTGATTAAGACTGGTATCTTGTTGGTACTGCCAATTTCTCATGGTCTTGACCTGAATGAATTTACGTATTAATTTTGTTGAAACTATTAATTAAACCTTTAATCTATGGAAACACCAATTAAGTTAGAGTTAGTAGGACAAAAAGGAGAATTGTTTGCCTTGAAATATCCGGGACTACAAATTCCTATTCACGTCAACCAAGAGTTGCTTGAAAAATTTAAAGCCAGTGATGAGTATGTGGTCATTGAGCATCAGTCTCCACCAGAGTATACTAATGAGCTTTGGGCTTCTTCAGATACAAAAAGTCAGATCAATACTTGATTTTTTAAAAGTGCGATACTAAACAGTATCGCACTTTTTTATTGGCACTGTTAGAGCCTTAAAAAACTACATCGTTACCTTAAGAAATCCGCTAGGGATTTACAATTTTAATAACACAAGCGTGCCGGTTTTTTGCTTTCACATAGGTTAATTTTGCGCTTTAGAATCAGGTTATGACAAAACGCTTTACAACTTCTTCCCGCAATTTAATCATACTCATTCTTGGAACGCTAATAGCTATTGGTCCGTTTTCTATTGATATGTATCTGCCCGGTTTTGGAAACGTAGCCGATGATTTTGGGGTAGACATCAGCAAGGTAGGTCTTACGCTTACCAGCTATCTCATCGGGATCGCATTGGGGCAATTAGCCTATGGACCTTTGATGGATCGTTTTGGAAGAAGAAGACCGCTAATAGGTGGTTTGATTTTATTTACGGTTACTGCGTTGCTGTGTGCGTTCAGCTGGAATCTCAACATTTTGATCGCTGCCCGCTTTTTTATGGCCTTAGGAGGCTGCGCGGGAATGGTTGCTTCCAAAGCAATCGTAAGAGATTTGTTTGAGAAAAAACAAGTTGCAGATGTACTTTCGACCCTAATGTTGATTATGGGGGTTGCGCCTATAATTGCGCCTACGGTAGGAGGTATCGTTATTGGTGCTTTTGACTGGGAAGCTGTGTTTTATATTCTTGCAGTCTTTGCCATTCTGATGCTGCTGCTTATCACCTTTGTACTTCCTGAAAGCGCAGCGCCTAACCGCAGTACTAGCTTACGACCTAAAAATATAGTACTAGAATACCTTTCTATTTTACGCAACAGAGAGTTCTTTATTTTTGCGATCACACGAGGCTTCACTATGGGGTGTTTACTGAGCTATGTGAGCAGCGCTCCCTTTATTTTTATCGAATTTTTTGAACTGAGTGAGCAGCAGTTTGGGTGGGTCTTTGGTAGTAATGCCTTAGGTTTAATTTTGGGAAGTCAGATCAACCGTCTGGCCTTAAAACGCTTTTCACTATTGCAAATTACGGTCACTACCTGTGTCGCATTGAGTGTCCTTACAGCCTGTGGTTTGGGGATAAGTTTTCTAAACTTAATCAGTTTTTGGGTGGTATATCCTTTCCTGTTTATGATGCTCTTTTTGATCGGTTTTCAAAACCCTAACGTGACCGCTTTATCTTTAGATCCTTTCACGAAACAAGCGGGAAGCGCTTCGGCATTAATAGGAAGTATTGGGATGATCTTTGGTTCTGTAGCCAGTATTTTGGTTGCTCAATTAGTGACCGAAAGCGTCAAGCCGTTACTCTACATTTTATTCGGAAGTGCGTTATGCAGTCTGGCCTTGGTGCTATATTATCTCAACAGACGCAAAACTTATGCTTTGCAAACTTCTTAATTCTTAAAACCGAAGCATTTTAAGAATTATTGAAGCGCTTGTCTGAAATTCTGCTCCTCTCAACTATTAAGAAAGTTTTGGTTTCGCTAGAAACTTATTTGTTAGTATTTTAAAACCTGAAACTAAAAGTATGCTAAAATGGCTCTTTAGGTAGCTCACCCATTTTAAAAACTAACTTATGAATTCAAAAAAAGCCCTTCCTCTAATTCTCATTTTACTTTTTGTGACATTGCCTGTGCTTGCGCAAGAGAAAAGTTATGATTTCGGTCTTTATTTGGGTGGAGTGAATTATTATGGGGAGGTGGGTAAAAAGAAAGCGATTGCGCCTAATCGCGCGTTTTTTGGACTTATAGGAAAAATGAATTTTAATGAAAAGCTGAGTGCTCGTGCTACGTTGACCTATATGACGCTGTATGCAGATGATCGCAATGCCGGGGATGAATACCGAGCTAATGGAAGAGGGCAGTCCCTATTTTACTCCTTTGAGAACAGTCATATAGAGCTTACCGCAGGTATAGAGTATACGCCGTTTTCATTCTTTAAAAATTCAAGAAACCCAATTGATTTTTATGTTTTTGGAGGCATAGGAGCAGCTTATGGCGATGAATTGTATTACCCGGTTTCGGCGGGATTTGAAGATGTAGCTGCAGAAAAATACGGTACAAGTACGCGTCTGGTAGTACCTTTTGGCGCTGGATTGAAAACGTTTGTGGGTAGTAAATTTATGTTGGGCTTAGAGTTAGCTCCTCGCTATACCACTTCAGATAATTTTGATGGAAGTCATCCTGATGAACCCCGTTTAGAGCCTAACCAACTTCCTAATTTTGCCAATAATGATTGGTACACCTACATAGGCATTACCCTGACGTATCGCATAGGTAAAGGTAGTGACGCGTATTGTGATTGTACATTATAACGGATTAATGACTTCTATAAAAGCTAAAAATCACCAGAGTAGTTTATAGCGTTCTAGTGTTGTCTCAATAACTAAGAAAGTATCTTTGCGTAATGGCAAGACAGTTAGACAGCATTAACGACTCAAAAAAGACTAACGTACGCGCATCCTTTCAGGCGTTACGTTTTATTCCCAGATTTTTTAAAGAAATAGGGCAGGTGAGTCCGCTGCTATTTACGCTTAATCTTTTAAGCAGACTCATCAATGCTTTTGCGCCTGTGGTGATTTTGTGGGTGGGCAAGTTGATTATAGATGAGATCATCGCACAGGTGGCTGCAACTTCGCCAGACTATACCACGCTCTGGAATTATGTTTTGATCGAGTTTGGTGTAACGATTCTCGCAGACATCATCAACCGAATCATAGCCATCACAGACGGATTACTGGGAGATCAGTACAACATCGTTTCTTCAGAAAAAATGATACGTAAAACCAGCAAGATCGATATGGTGCATCTTGAAGATTCTGAGTTTTACGACAAATTAGAGCGTGCACGCCAGCAAACGCAAGGGCGCGTGGGTTTGATGAGTTTAGCCCTAGGACAGCTGCAAAGCTTGATTTCCATCGCCACATTAATCGCAGGTCTTATTTATTTTCAACCGTTATTGATCATTTTATTGGCGCTAAGCATTATTCCGTTATTTATTAATGAAATTAGGTTCAGCGGTCAGCAATATTCACTATCCAGAAGTTGGACGACTGAACGCCGCGAACTAGACTATTTACGCTATATAGGTGCTAATGATAAAACCGCCAAAGAGATCAAACTCTTTGGGTTGACAGATTTTATTGCCAACAGATTTAAAACGCTTAGCCAGCAGTATTATCAGATCAATAAAAAGCTTACCGTCAAACGCAGTATTTACAGTGCTATTTTTAACGTGCTGGGTGTGGTGTGTTATTACTCGGCTTATCTTGTGATCATCAAAAGTGTTTTAGAAGAGACGATTACCGTGGGTGAGCTTACCTTTTTATCCGCTTCTTTTAATCGCTTGCGCAATACCCTGCAATCCTTTTTTACCAGTTTTACACGCATCACCCAAAGCGCCTTATACCTCAAAGATTATTTTGATTTCATAGACTTAAAGATTCCTGATGAGCACAAAAACGTTCTTCCGTTGCCCAAAGTCGTACGCGAAGGTTTTGAAATACAAGATGTACATTTTTCCTATCCGGGTAGCGAGCATCAGGTTTTAAAGGGCGTAAGTTTTCAACTGAAAGCTGGAGAGAAAATGGCGTTTGTGGGGCAAAACGGGGCAGGTAAAACCACTTTGATCAAATTACTATTGCGCTTTTATGAGCCCACTCAGGGTGTGATCTTGTTAGATGGAGTCAACATCAATCGCTATAATAAAGCCGAATATCAGCAAATGTTTGGTGTAATTTTTCAAGATTTTTTCCGGTATGAGTTTACACTGCGCGAAAATATCGCTGTTGGAGATATCGGTTCGGTAACTGATGATAATCGCATTCAGGAAGCAGCACGCTTGAGCCTGGCAAATGAAGTGATCGAAGGTTTAAGTCTAGGTTATGACACCCAACTAGGAAAACGCTTTAAAGACGGACAAGAACTATCTGGCGGGCAGTGGCAAAAAGTAGCACTTGCCCGTGCGTATATGAAGGATGCCCAAGTGATGGTACTTGATGAGCCTACTTCGGCTTTAGACGCACGCGCAGAATACGAGGTTTTTGAACGTTTTATTGCACTTACCGAAGGCAAGACGAGTATTATTATTTCGCACCGCTTCAGTACGGTGCGTATGGCAGATCGCATTTTGGTACTTAAAGATGGTAAAATACTAGAATTAGGAACACACGACCAACTGATGCAAACCCCTAGCTTGTATGCCGAATTGTTTGAGTTGCAGGCTCAAGGTTATAAATAAAAAAACTTTCGGCTTAAAAGGCATTAGCACTTAAACCACCATCTGCGGTGATGTTCTGACCAGTAATGTAGGATGCTTTATCCATTGCTAAAAAAGCAATGGCACTGGCGATTTCTTCGGGTTGAGCAAAACGGTTTAATGGCGTTCGTTCTACGATTTTTGCATAGCGCTCTTTTTGATCAATAATGGGTTTTACCAAAGGAGTTTCAGTATACCAAGGGGAAACCGCATTGACTCTGATGTTTTTATCGGCCCATTCTGAGGCTAAACTTCGGGTTTGTTGAAGAATTCCCGCTTTAGCCATCGCATAAGGCGCGCCGCTTTTTACATCTTGCAAAGCAGCTACCGAAGCCACATTAATTACTGAAGCTTTCCCGGATCGTTTAAGAAGTGCAAAGAATTTTCTAGTTAATTCAAACGGAGCGATCAGGTTGGTGTTAATCACTTGCTCGTATTCTTCAACCTCATACATTATCGCTTCTTTGCGAATGTTCATTCCGGCGTTGTTGACTAAAATATCTAAGGAACCGCTACGCTGAAAAACAAAATCGGTAAGCTTGTCTTGATCGTCTACAGAAGTTACATCACCTTGCATCCCGGAAGCGATATAGCCCATCTCTCCTAATTCTTGTTGAAAAGCCGTTACTGCGGCTCCATCACGCGCTGTAAAGATGACTTTTGCACCTAGTTTTGCAAATTCTAAAACGGTAGCTCTACCTATTCCTTTAGTGCCTCCTGTGATCAAGGCAGTTTTTCCTTCTAAATTCCACATAACTTCAAACTCAATTTGCCGGCAAAACTACAAAGACTCTAAAGTCTATACCCAAATTTTAGATGGAAATACAGATTATGCATAAATACATAAATTAAAAAACCTCGCAGTTGCGAGGTTTTCGGTTCTTAGAAGTAACGCCAAAGCGTTTAATTCTATTAGGTCTATTCTCTAATTAAAAATCAAAATTATCAGGATCCGGACCAATACGCTCGTGCTTGTCTAGCGCGTTAATGGTCTGCATATCTTCTTCGGTTAATTCAAAATCAAAAATGGCTGCGTTGCTTTCAATATGGTCTTTTGAAGTAGATTTAGGAATAGTAATTACACCATTTTGTAAATCCCAACGCAAGACGATATGAGCCGGAGATTTACCGTATTTTTCACCCAATTGTTTCAAGGTTTCATTTTTAAAAGCCTTTCCTTGCATTAATGGAGACCAGGCTTCATATTGAATTCCGTTTTCCTTACAGAACTTCTGAAGATCCTTTTGTACTAGCCAAGGATGAAATTCTAATTGATCTACCATAGGTTTGATTTCTGCATCTTGCATAAGATCTTTAAGATGGTGCTCTAGAAAATTACTTACCCCAATCGCTTTGATCTTTCCATCTTTATATAATTTTTCTAGCGCGCGCCAGGTATCTTTATATTTACCTTCAACCGGCCAATGAATTAAGTAGAGATCAAGATAGTCTGTATCTAAACGGCTTAATGTTTTTTCGAAAGCTTCTAATGTGGCTTCATAGCCCTGATCACTATTCCATAATTTACTGGTAAGGAAAATATCTTCACGTGGAATGCCACTTTCTTTTATCGCTTTCCCAACACCTTTCTCATTGTCATAAGCTTTTGCGGTGTCTATATGTCTATAACCGGCAGCTAAAGCCCATTTTACGGCGTTGATTACTTCTTTGCCATCTTCGGCCTTCCAAACTCCAAGCCCAAAATATGGCATACGTACGCCATTACTTAATTCCCAAGTTCCTTGTAGGTTGGTAATTTCTTTATTTACAGTTGTAGTACTCATAATTTCAATTTTACTCTAAAACTAATAAATAGCCTGTTGTGTAAAGAAGCTTTTAACCCTTCTTAACTGCTGTATGTTAAGGGTTTTTAGAAGATCAAGCATAAAAAAAAAGCCACACCAAAAGGTGCGGCTTTCAACTTGTTAATGCAACAGATTAATCTACTGCATCTTCAGCAGCATCACCAATGTCATCTGCTGCATCTTCAATTTTATCTCCGGTAGATTCTCTACAACTTTGTAAGGTAGTACCCATAACTCCGGCTAGAAATAGAAATAAAAAAATACGTTTCATAATTTGAATTTTAAGGTTAGAAATTTTGGTTGTTTATAAGCGTCGGCCTGTTGCTAGTCGGTATAAAATCGCGATTACCGCAAGTACCAGCAAAATGTGAATCAAGCTCCCTACAGATTCGGCAAAGCCGAAATAACCTACAAGCCAGCCAATGATTAAAATCACTACAATAAGCCAAATAATATCTCTCATCGTTATATAAGTATTGGTTAGAGATATGAAATTAGCAGATTCAATTTGAACTTGTTTTTTGATTAACAGTGAATTAACGCCGAGATTAGAAATTTTGTGGGTTCTTTATGATTTCTTGGGCGCGTTTAACAAGTTGTTCTAATTCATCAGGATCTTTTTTATCCAGCATTCCCATCATCATATTCATACGTTGGTTATTCTCAAAATGTTCTTTCTTTTCCAGAAGGAAGTTCCAATATAAACTATTGAAGGGACACGCCTTTTCTCCGGTTTTTTTTGAAACGCTGTAATGGCAAGAGCTGCAATAGTTACTCATTTTATTGATGTAGCTTCCGCTAGAAACATAAGGTTTTGTCGCAACAATGCCGCCATCTGCAAACTGACTCATACCACGTGTATTGGTGATTTCTACCCACTCCAAAGCGTCTATATAAATCCCAAGGTACCAAGCGTCAACTTCGTCTGGATGGGTTTGGGTGAGTAAAGCGTAATTACCAGTGATCATCAAGCGTTGAATATGGTGCGCATACGCGTGCTCTAAACTTTGCTTAATGGCGTGATGTAGGCAATTCATTTTCGTTTTTGCCGTCCAGTAAAATTCAGGTAGTTCGTTCTGGTTGTCGAGTTTATTGCTTCTGCGATAACCGGGCATTTTCATCCAGTAAATTCCGCGCATGTACTCGCGCCAACCTAAGATTTGTCGTACAAATCCTTCAACTTGGCTGATGTCAATTTCCTCTTTATGCTCACGCCAATGGCTGATCACTTTTTCGATCACTTCAAGGGGATGCAGCATTTTGCTGTTCATCGCAAAGCTCAGCCTACTATGAAATAGGTAAGCCTGATCTGGATCCATCGCATCTTGATAATCTCCAAAATGCTTCAGCAGATTGCTGCAAAAATAATTGAGCACGCTTAACGCGTCAGGGCGGGAGATAGGCCAATTAAAATTTTCAGCATCGACGCTGCCTATGGTTTTAATCTCGGCATCTTTGACCATTTTAAGTATTTCTGAAAGATCTGTGCGAAAACCCCGCTCATGCGGAATTTCAGGTTCTCCTTTCCACTTTTTGCGATTGCTGTGGTCAAAATTCCATTTTCCTCCTTCGGGGTCTTTGTCGTTGACCATAATGATATTGTATTTCTTCCGCATATCACGATAGAAATACTCCATAGTCAAGGTTTTCTTTCCCTCAAAAAAATCAGCAAGATCTGTGCGACTGGTTAAAAAATGTTCGGTATCAACAGCTTGAGTTTGGAGGCTTAAATCGTTGCAAAAATTTTTGAGTTGTTCATCAAGGCGATACTCGTCAGGAAGTTGATATTCAAAACGATCAATGTGATGTGCTTTAAAAAGTTGGTTTAAGTTTTTGGTCAGGTCCTGGGTATTATCAGGATGATCTAATTTGTAGTAAATCACGCTATGCCCGCGTTCTTCAAGCCATTGCGAAAAATTCCGCATTGCGGAAAAAAATCCTAGAATCTTTTGAATATGATGGGTGACATAATCTGTTTCCTGGCGCATTTCGGCCAGAAAATAAAGTACATCGTCATCCACTTGATCATACCAAGAATGCTTTTGATTGAGTTGATCTCCCAAAATTAAACGTAGTGTTTTTGCCATAATGATCAATCAAATAAAGAAGGTTCTAGCCAAAGGCGTTGGTATTTGCCTAAGCTGTCGTAACGCTCAGCCTGACTTTGAATATTAAATTTTCGATCTCGCGGATCGTTACCCACACCGCTGTTGTACATCCAATTTCCATAATTGCTGTGCACGTCATAATCGATGAGCATACTTTCAAAATATGCTGCGCCAATGCGCCAATCTTGCTGAAGTTCTTTTGCCCAAAAGCTGGCAACATTTTGTCGCCCCCGGTTGCTCATCCAGCCTGTTGCAGCAATTTCTTTCATATTGGCATTTACAAAATCATACTTTGTGGTTCCGGAGATCCATTCTTTTTGAGCTGCTTTGTTGCTGTACCAATCGTAGTCTTTGTTGAGAATACCACCGATCTTGAAAATCGAATCACCGTATTTAAGCGAAATATATTTGAAAAAATCTCGCCACATCAGTTCAAAAAACAACCAATAGGTACTGTCATTCTTGACCTCTTCCCGTTCAAACTTTTTGATTTCCCAATAAATAATTCTTGCCGAAATACTACCGTTAGCAAGCCACGCCGAAAGTTTTGAACTATAATCAGTGCCCACCAGACCGTTTCGGGTCTTCTTATACACCTGAAGTTTTTTTGATTCCCAGAAATACTGTTGAATACGTTGAGAAGCTTGTTGCGCACCACCTTTAAAAGGGAATGCTGTGCGATTATCTGTTTTAAAATCTTTTAGTCCCAGATCATTAAGACTGGGGATATCAGTTGGCTCGTCAATCAGATTTGATTTAGGCTGCTGCTGCGGTTCAACACATTTTCTGATATGGAGTGCTTTTTCGCAGGTTTTACGCCATTGCGTAAACACGTTGGGAATTGCCTCAAAGGAGTCATACGGGAGGTCTTCAGGATGGATTAAGAATTGGTCATAATTTGCGGTGAAAGTCACAGAAGCTTCGCAGGCCTGCTTCACATTTTTTTGAACCTCTACTTCTTCAGCAGTCCATTCTTTTTGATAATAAATCTGACTGACCTTGTGTTTTGCAGCCAGCTTCGGTATTACGTCTTCCGGTTTTTCTAGATAAACCAATAAGGTAATATTTAGCTTTCTGAGATCTTCGCGTAGTTCTTGAATGGTTTCAATCAAAAATTGAGCGCGAAAGCGTTCGGTTTTTTTAAATCCAAACGGACCCATTTCAAAATGTCTGGGATCAAAACAATACACAGCAACGACCCCTGCGTCATTAGCGCAAGCCTGTTGTAAACTGGTATTGTCTAAGGTGCGTAAGTCGTTTCTAAACCAAACTAGATTCATTAGCGTTTTTATTTCGTCTGCAGCGTTCACTACAGTATTTGACATCTTCCCAGTTTTTTGCCCACTTTTTACGCCAAGCGAAAGGTTTTCCGCAGGTTGCGCAAATTTTCTCCGGAAGATTTACCTTTTTATGAGCCAAGATCGGTAATTGATTTCACGGCCTGATCAGGCTGCGCATAGGTAAACCTGTTCAAAATCTGGGGTAGCGCGTAACCATCTAAGCCGTCAATGCAAACTGTTTGAGCACGTTCAAGATTGAGCCAGCCATCTTCAGCTTGAATTTCGCGATCCACGTAAATGTGCTTTATAGCGCCAATTATAAAATGGCAATTGTTCTCTTTAATGAAATACTCATTCTCAAATTCGCATCCCAATTTGACCCTGCTTTGCTTTACGTATGGTGCTTTAAAATCGTCAAGATATTCTTCGTTGAGTAAGGTTTTGTCAAATTCAGAAACATTACCGGCATATTTAGCTGAAGTTTTATGTGCTTCTTTAATGAAATTTTGATTGACGTGGTTCACCGTAAACACACCAGACTTCTTGAGGTTGTCATACGTGTTACGCTCTACGGAAGTAGGACGCAATACAAAACCCAAAAGTGGAGGGTTGCTTCCTAGGTGCGTGACCGAACTGAAAATGGCAACATTAGAAATGCCATCTTCTGAAATACTTCCTAAGAGATTAGCCGATTTAAAGCCGGTGCAACTGTTTATAAAATGTGCACGATATCGGGACGGCATATCAGCTATCTGTTCTGCTGTGTAATGTCTCATAAAAAAAGGGTAAGTTTTAACCTACCCTCAATTTACTGTGTGTTCAAGTGTTAAGCTGTTAACATTAAACAAAATAACAAAACTTTAAATGTCTAAGCTTCTTGCGCTTGCACATTATACTTAGGATAATCAGTATATCCTTTTTCTCCTTGTGTGTAGAACGTATTTTGATCCCATTCGGCTGTTGGGGCTTTGATTGCAAAGCGTTCTACAAGATCTGGATTGGAAATATAAAGTTTTCCATAGGCTACAAGATCTGCATTTCCTTCTTTGATCACCGCATTACCGCTCTCTTGATCAAAATTTGCATTGATCATTAAATTTCCGTGGTATTTTGGGCGATAGTGCTTCGCGATTTCTGTTTCAAGAAAGTCAATATCGCTAACATCTGTGAACGGTTCTGAAAGGTGCAGATAGGCCAGGTCGTAATTATTAAGACGCTCTACGATATAGTCAAAAGTAGGAATGGTTTCTTCTGTAGCATCAATGCCAAACACACCGTTTAGAGACGGATTAAGACGCACACCTATTTTGTTTTCGGGCATCACCGCTTTGACTTTATCTAAAGTTTCAAAGAAGAAACGGGCTTTATTTTCAATGCTTCCACCATAGTTGTCTGTACGCACATTAGAATTTTTGTTAAAAAACTGATGGAATAAATAACCGTTAGAACTATGGATTTCAACGCCATCAAAGCCGGCTTCCATTGCATTTTTAGCAGCGGTTACAAAGTCTTCTTGCGTTTGTTGAATCTCTTCAAGCGTCATCGCTTTAGGTTCAACGGTGTCTTTAAAACCTTCAGAAGTAAAGGCTTTAGCATTAGGGTTTACTGCAGATGGAGCGAGTGGCTTGTCACCATTATGAAAATCAGGGTGTGACATACGACCTACGTGCCATAATTGAATAAAAATCTTACCATCTTCGGCGTGTACAGCATCAACCACTTTTTTCCAACCGGCAACCTGCGCTGCAGAATGAATCCCCGGCGTATGAATGTAACCTACAGCCTGAGGAGAAACTTGTGAACCTTCAGTAATGATTAGCCCTGCACTAGCGCGTTGCGTGTAATATTCTACGTGCATGTCAGTAGGTGCATTTTCAGGATTATCAGCGCGACTGCGCGTCATAGGTGCCATCACGACACGATTTTTTAAGGTAGTTGCACCTAGTTTAAAAGATTGTAATAAAGGTTGATCAGTTTTCATAATTTTTCTTTTTCTGCGGAAGCAACAATTATTAGTGCTGCAATTCCTATTTTATTTTTAATTGCTTTTTTGGTCTTATCGGAGTAAAAGCCCTAACAGTTTGGGCTGTTAAACCTTTTATAAAATCTATTTTGATTAGAAATAAACGATGGGTAATGTGAACCATAAAGGCTTCAAAAGGTTTGGAGTAGCTATTTAATCGTCAATGTTTTCGCGCATTTCACTTTTACGCATAGGCATCTGATCTATAGTCTCAAAAATGATTTTCACATCAAGCGGAAAGGTTTTTTGAAACTTCACTCCGCCATCTTTTCCTATAAGTGTAATGCCTTCGTAAGTATTTGGGATCTGATATTTTTGGCGTAACGGCCCAACTTGAAAGCCTGAAACCACCTTTAAGTCTTTATCGTACAAACGTCCTTTAGCTAAAACAAAAAGCAGAATATTGCGATCCTCTATTTTTTTGGTCGAATTTTTCATGTGTTGCCAGTGGTTGACAAAACTTTCCGTCTCGAGGCTGGTGGTAGAAAAAACCACAATGCGGTTGCGCCATTTGTATTTAGAAAAGTCGTTTTGTGCAGAAGCGGTCAGCGCAAATAAAACTAAAGAGATATTGGTGAGGGTTTTCATAAATGTGCTTGGTCTTTTAAAAGGTCAGGAAATTGTTTTTTAAATCGGTTAAGTCTAGGTACGGAAACCCCAATTATATAGGGATCGTTAGGGTGCTTACGCTCGTAATCCTGATGATAGGCTTCTGCCTCCCAGAATTTTTGAAAAGGCAATACTTGAGTTACGATTTCACCATCATAAACCGTTTCATTGAGCTGTGTGACAATGCTATCAATAATGCGTTTTTCTTTTTCGTTTTGATAGAAGGCTATAGAGCGATACTGTTTGCCGCGATCAGGACCTTGTCGATACAGTGCCGTGGGATCGTGTGATCCAAAAAAGGCTATGACTAAATTGCGATAACTTACCGTGTCAGGATTATAAAATACTTCTACGGCTTCGGCGTGGTTGGTCTTTCCGTAGCTTACTTCTTTGTAGGTGGGATGTTCTTCAAAACCACCGCTATAGCCGCTTACGGCCTCCTTAACTCCTTTGATGCTCTCAAAAATCGCTTCTACGCACCAAAAGCAACCGCTTGCAAAATAAGCACGTTCATAGCCCTCCACAGGTTGCGTTTGCACTGGAGGTAGCTTTGCCATCTTTTGATCACTTTCTAAAGAAGTAGTGTTTTTACAGCTGAGACATAGCGTTATTAATACAATGTAGCTCGTTATAAAGCGCATAGCGTGATTTTCCACTTAAATATAACGAGAAGGGCCGCGCAGGGCTGCTAAGGTCCTGTTAAACTCTTAAAATAAAAAAGCCCCGATAGGATCGGGGCTTAGTCTGTATTATGAAGTGAAGCAATTAGAGTTTCGCAAAAATAGCTTCCATTTTTTCTGATTCTTCTTTTGCAAGTTCCTCGTCTACTAAGATACGACCACTATGCTCATCAGTAATGATCTTTTTACGACCTGCGATTTCCACTTGTACTTGTGGTGGGATCGTAAAGAAAGAACCTCCAGATGCACCACGCTCAATAGCAACAACGGCAAGACCATTGCGTACGTTAGAGCGAATACGCTTGTAAGCTTTTACAAGACGCTCATCAATTTGCTCTTCATAGCTTTCTCCTTTTTCAAGAAGTGCTTGTTCTTCTTTTTCCGTTTCAGCTAAGATCTCATCAAGCTCGTCTTTTTTGTGCTTCAAGTGCTTTTTGCGCTCGTCAAGACGTTCTTTAGTAGAATCGATCACTTCGTTTTTCTGCTCGATCTGCGCACGGAATTCTCTGATATTTTTTTCAGCAAGTTGAATTTCTAACTCTTGAAATTCAATTTCCTTACTTAGCGAGTTGTACTCTCTGTTGTTACGCACATTTTTTTGCTGTTCAGTATATTTCTTGATAGCAGCTTTTGCGTCTTCAATAAGAATTTTTTTAGCTTTAATCTGATCGTCGATTAAGCTTAACTCACCACCTAATTTGTCAAGTCGGGTATTTAATCCTGCAACTTCATCTTCAAGATCTTCTACTTCTAAAGGAAGCTCACCACGCACGTTGCGTATGGTATCAACGCGAGAGTGTATCAGCTGTAGGTCATACAATGCTCTGAGTTTCTCTTCTACAGTTGCTTCGGTCTTTTTTGCCATATTATAAATACTTAATAGGATTGGTGTTTTCGTCTGATAAAACGACTGCAAAATTAGTAAATTTTTTCGTAAGAAAGTCGGTCAAAATATTTTTTGTGTATTGCTCGCTTTCATAATGCCCAATATCAGCTAAAACGATTTGACCTTCAGCTTGATAAAACTGATGGTATTTAAGATCTGCGGTGATCAGCGCATCTGCTCCGGCAGCTTTAGCGGCGTCAATTGCAAAACTTCCACTTCCACCTAAAACAGCGACCTTTTTTACAGGTTGACCACGCAAAGCAGAATACCGAATTCCTTCAGCACGAAATGCTTTTTTAACCTGATTTAAAAAGTCTAATTCCTTAAGCGCTTTAGGTAATTCTCCTATCATCCCCATCCCAATATTTTGATTGGCATTGTCTAAAGTGGTGATTTCATAGGCCACTTCTTCATAAGAATGCGCTGCAAAAAGTGCGCTTAAGATGCGTGATTGCAGGCGCGCTTCGAACGTGATATTGAGTTGCACTTCTTTTTCAATATGCAGTTCGCCGCGATTTCCAACGCTGGGATTGCTATGTTCATTGCCTTTAAAGGTGCCTTTGCCTTTGGTGCTAAAACTACACTCTTCATAATTGCCAATATTTCCGGCTCCTGCTTTAAAAAGTGCTTCTCTTACAGTGATCACCTCATTTTTGGGCACATAGGTCGTGAGTTTTTTAATAACTCCTTTTTTAGGAATTAAGATCTTGCGCTGCTCTAGATTTAGCGCATCGCATATCCCTTTACTCACACCGTGTGGCATATTGTCAAGCGCGGTATGAATGGCGTAAATAGCAATGTTATTTTGGATCGCTTTTAGCACCACACGTTCAACATAATTTTTACCGGTGATCTTCTTGAGTCCGCTAAAAATTATAGGATGAAAACTTACGATCAAGTTGCAGTTTTTAACAATGGCTTCATCTACAGTTCGTTCAAGTGTATCAAGAGTAACCAGAATACCGGTGACTTGCGTATGATAGTTTCCCAGCAGAAGACCTACATTGTCAAAATCTTCGGCATTGGCGAGGGGAGCAAATTCTTCAAGGGTTTGTGCGACGTCTTTAATGGTCATAACTCGTAATTCTAATAAGTGGTAAAGGTAAAGATTGCGATAAGTGAAGCTACTTATTTTATTGCTAAATCTTGTTTTGTCAGGGTTAACAAATAAGTCACGCGTTCAAAAGTTTAAAAAGTAATACCTTCGGCGTTGTGAAAGACTTGCGAAAAATACTCTGGCCTTTTTCGGTGCCTTACGACGGGGTTACCCGAGTGCGTAATTACCTATTTGATAAGGGAATATTCGAACAAAGATCGTATGATTTTCCGGTGATTGGTATTGGTAATTTAAGCGTTGGCGGTACTGGAAAAACACCAATGACTGAGTATGTGCTGCATCTTTTAAAGGAGGAGTATCATCTGGCGACCTTAAGTAGAGGATATGGCAGGTCTACCAAAGGTTTTTTGCCTGTCACCCCGAATGCTCACGCTAGCGAAGTAGGGGATGAACCTTTACAGTTTGCTACAAAATTTGAGCAGGTAGCTGTTGCTGTTTGCGAAGATCGCCAAACCGGTATCGCCAAGTTGATGCAGCAAACTCCAAAACCTGAGGTAGTGGTTTTAGATGATGTTTTTCAGCACAGAAAGGTACAGCCTGGATACCTGATTATGCTTACGGCGTATAATGATTTGTTTTACAAAGATCTGGTGCTTCCGGCAGGGAATTTAAGAGAGTCTAGACAAGGAGCATCCCGAGCGCATTGTATTGTAGTTACTAAATGCCCTTCAAGTTTAGGAGAAAAAGAGATGCAAGCGATACAAATGAAGATTGGAACTTATAGTGATGCTCCGGTTTATTTTAGCAGTATTGGTTATGGTGAAATTCAAGGAAGCTCAGCTTTTACGGGCTATAGTACCTTGCGTAATAAGAAAATTACAGTGGTAACCGGTATTGCCAAACCAGAGCCTTTTTTTGACTTTTTAAAAGGGAAGAACTTGAATTTTGAAGCGCTTCGGTTTAAGGATCATCATAATTTTACTCCTAAAGAACTTCATGCTTTAGATCAACACGAAGTAATACTTACCACCGAAAAAGACTATATGCGCTTAAATGGTAAATTGAAAAAGGCTACGTTGCTGTATGTGCCTATTGAAATGCAGTTTTTAAAAGAAACGGAACGTTTCAACATTGATCTGCTAAATTTTGTAAAGCAGCACTTCCCTAAAGAATAACATTTTTACGTTTTAAGGCATTATGGATTTTAAAGAAGAATTCCTCTACCTTATAAGGTTTTGGGATGATGTCGTTGAAACCGGCCAGATAAAAATCGTCTATATTTTCTTCAATGGTTACCGCTGTTAAGGCTAAAATAGGCAGATCTTTATTGAATTCGCGTATCTTCTGAGTCGCTTCGATACCGCTTATTCCCGGCATATGAATATCCATTAAAACCAAGTCGAAGTTCTCAAAGCGTACTTTTTCAATAGCGATTTCACCATTGTCTGCCACTTCGCACATCATCTCATTTTTTTCAAGAATTTTGCGGGTGATCATCTGGTTGATCTTGTTGTCTTCAACTACCAACAGCTTTTTGCCTTTTAAGGCCTCGTAATCTATTTCATACACGCGCTCTTCGGTTTCGTTAGTTTTGCTTTTTGCCAGGCCATACTTGATGTCAAAGAAGAATTTAGAGCCTTTTCCAAGCGTACTTTCCAGTTCAATTTTACTTTTTTGAAGGGTGAGCAAGCGCTTAACAATAGAAAGTCCTAAACCGGTACCACCAAATTTTCGATTGATCTGTACCGAACCTTGAGTAAAGTTCTGGAAGATATCTTTCTGTTTTTTCTTGCTGATTCCTTCTCCGGTATCTTCAACTTCAAAATGAAGATAGGTTTGACTTTCATTACTGCTCAATTGCTTGATGCGAATAAAAATATCTCCGTCTCTGGTAAATTTATTTCCGTTACCGATCAAATTGATAAGAATCTGCGAAATCATTAATGGGTCACCAATGATCTGATCAGGAATTTCTTCATCATATTCCAGGTTGAGCTTGTTGCCTTTTTCTTGCGCCGAACGCTCCAAAGCAAACAATACATCATCTACACGTTTACGTAGATTAAAGGTTGCTTGTTCAACTTCGACCTTATCGGCCTCAAGCTTGTTGAGGTCAAGAATGTTATTGATGAGCGAGAGTAAATATTCTCCAGAAAACTTTAAGGAGTCAAGATGCTTCTTTTGCTCTTCGGTAGGATTCTCACTTAAAAGTAAATGCGTGAGTCCGGTTACTGCATACATAGGAGTACGAAGTTCGTGCGTGATCGTAGATAAAAACTGCGCCTTAACCACAGAAGCCTTCTCGGCATTTTCTTTGGCGATCATCAGTTCGGCGTTTTTAGCTTGCAGAAGCTCGTTTGCCTTAGCACGTAAATTATTATTCTTATAAAGAGAAAGTGCTAAAAGACACAAAATAGTAAACAGCGCAATAATGAGTACAGTTGTGATCTTATTAGCCTGAACACGTTTGGCCGGGTCGTAATCATCAGCATTGATGTTGGCGAGCAACGCATTGCGAATCGCGACATTTTTAGCAGTTGAATTGTTTTCACCAAAATAACTGCTGCGTTTTTGATTGTATAAAGAAAGGTAGCTGAAAGCTTCCTCAAATTCTTGTCGCGCAGAATAAATGGTGCTCAATAAATTGAGTCCGTCAACTTCAAGTTGCGGGTAATTATTATTTAAACTGAGTTCGTGTGCTTTGTTAGCGTACGACAATGCCGTGTCTAGCTGATTGAGCAGGAAATTCATTCTGCCCTGTTGTAAAAAAACGCGGCAAAGCAAATAACTGTGTTTGCCTTTTGTTTTGTTTAAAATCGCTTCGGCTTGCTGATATTTTAATAGGGCTTCTTCATTATTTTTGAGTTCCTGCAAAATGTTGCCCTCATACAAATAGGTCGTGGCCAACTGAACTCTGGAGTCCTCATCACGCGTGCTTTCAAAAATTAATGCGGCATTTTCTAAAAAGGGTAATGCACGCTCGTAATTTCCGGTTTTAGATAGGATTTGACTGTAAATCAAATAGTCTTGCCCCAGATTGTCTAATTCTTGAAGTTCTTGGTGCAGTTTAATTGCATTAAGAATAAGCGGAGTAGCGAGCTTAGGATCGCCGCGCTCAAAATAAATTTTAGAAAGTAATTGGTTGCTAATCGCTTCGCCACTTTGATTCAATGATTTTATCGAAAGGGCTTCGGCTTTTTTGATATTGACGATCGCTGATTCAAAATCTGCCTGCTCCATTGCGTAGATTCCGCCCAGTAAAAGCGAATCAATCTGAATGTTCTGTACGTTTTCAGATCTGCTTGATTGTTGACCAAAACAGACCACGGAAATTAGGGTAAATAAGACGACAAGTAGTTTTCTGTCGATCAGCATTTTTTGACGCATTAAGTCACTAATATAGACACTTTGATAGAATATCTACAGAAAACTTTAAGAATTTTTAAGAGATTTTAAGAATGAGATCAATCAATCTTGAAGAGTAACCGGTCTCATTATCGTACCAACCTATGAGTTTCACCAAGTTACCAATTACAGAGGTCATTTGAGCGTCTACAATCACCGAATGGGTATTTCCTATAATGTCAATAGAAACCAAAGGAACATTTGTAAACTCTAAAATGCCTTTGAGTTCATGTGAAGCCGCGTGTTCAAAAGCAGCGTTAATTTCCTCTATTGTAGTTTCGCGAGCGACATTTAAGGTAAGGTCAGTTAAAGATCCGTTAGGCACGGGTACCCGAATTCCGCAGCCACCAATTACTTCGCTTAAATCTGGAAAAATTTTAGTAAGCGCTTTTGCGGCACCAGTAGTCGTGGGGACGATAGATTGCCCTGCAGCTCGCGCGCGTCTTAAGTCTGCGTGCGGCTGATCGTGCAAACTTTGATCTGTAGTGTACGAATGTACTGTGGTGATATACGCCTGCTTAATTCCGCATAAATCATTGACCACTTTAATCATTGGGGCGGCATTATTGGTGGTGCAACTCGCATTAGAAATGATGCGCTCACTACCATCAAGCAAGGTGTCATTTACACCGAGCACAATTGTTTTGATATGGTCATCTGCCGGTGGAACACTCAAAATAACTTTTTGGGCGCCAGCCTCAAGATGCGGAAGAAGCGCTTCTTCGGTTTTAAACTTACCGGTAGCTTCAACAATGAGATCCAGATCGTGATTTTTCCAAGGAATGCGTCCCGGATCAGACTCCTGATAAAGGTGAACTACTTGTTGATCGACATAGAGGGCAGCATCTTGATAACTGATTTTCGGTGGAAAAATGCCGTGAATACTGTCGTATTTAAGCAGGTGCGCTAAAGTTGCACCATTGGCTTTGTCGTTTATGGCGACTACTTCAATTTGTGGATGCTCGTGCAAAAGTCGAAAGAGTCTCCGACCGATGCGTCCAAAACCGTTGATCCCGATTTTGATAGTTCTCATGCGCAATACGTCTAGTTAAGGTGCTTTTGAGCTTTATATGAAGAGCGCACGAGTGCACTACTTTCTACGTGACGGAAGCCCATTTCTAAACCTATAGTCTCATATTTTTTAAATTGATCTGGTGTGATGAATTGTTTCACCGCAAGATGTTTTTTAGAAGGCTGAAGGTATTGCCCAATGGTCACCACATCTACGTCAGCATCGCGTAAATCTCTTAAGGTTTGAATGACTTCTTCTTCAGTCTCACCCAGACCTAGCATGATGCCTGATTTGGTACGTCTGATGCCTTGCTCTTTTAAATATTTAAGTACGCCTAAACTACGCTCATATTGCGCTTGTATACGCACTTCTCGGGTAAGGCGTTTTACGGTTTCCATATTGTGAGAGACCACTTCAGGCGCCACTTCAACGATACGATCAATATTGCGCTCGTTTCCTTGAAAATCAGGTATAAGAGTTTCTAAGGTAGTGTCAGGGTTCATGCGTCTGATGGCTTTAACCGTTTCAGCCCACATTATAGAACCCATATCTTTTAGATCATCGCGGTCTACTGAAGTAATTACCGCGTGCTTTATTTTCATGAGCTTGATGGAACGAGCCACTTTTTCTGGTTCTTCCCAATCTAAGGTATCTGGCCTGCCGGTTTTAACACCACAGAATCCGCAAGAACGGGTACAAACGTTACCTAAGATCATAAAGGTCGCCGTTCCCTCACTCCAGCATTCTCCCATATTTGGGCAGCTTCCGGAGGTGCAGATGGTGTGTAAATCATACTTATCTACGAGGCTCCTGAGTTCTGTGTATTTCTTGCCGGTGGGCAATTTTACACGCAACCATTTAGGTTTTGGTTTATGAACCGGTGCTGCTAATGTTTCAGTATTCATCACAATTCTTTTAGGTCAGCAAAGATACAAACTGTACTTCAAATAACAGGTACTGCTGCGTTTTGTGTTGGTGGTCTCTTCTATGCGTGAAAGCTTACATTCTGGGCTGGGTAATTTGCTTGTTAAGAGAGTTTTAGTACTTGCGTTAAAATTTAGGTAATTAGGAAATCGTTGTGATAAGAAGCAAGACTACCGCACTACTTTTACATCAGTATTAAACAAAAACACTCTATTATGAAACGATTTACACTTCCTTTTTTGATTATTGCGATTGTAACAGGAATCTATGGTTTTGGAGGGTTTGATCTTTGGGCAACCGAAGCTGCACGTATCTTATTTCTGATTTCAGCGGATTTATTTGTAGTTTCTTTATTTGCCAAATTTTTATTTAAGAAGAATCCTAAGCCTATCGCGCAACAGGTAAAATCATAAATCAGCCTTTTCATTCCTGAATTTAGAACTGCTTTAATACAAAGCAGTTTTTTTATGTCTAAATTGTAGCATAATTATTGATAAGAATAGTAAAAAACTTTATGCGTAATCTTTCTTTAGCTCTACTTCTTTTGATCTCTGTTTACGGTTTAAAAGCACAAGAGCAAGTTTTACATCGTGGAGCAGTGACCGAAACTGTGACCGCTAACGATTCTATAAGCATTCCATATTCTATTTATTTGCCGCCAACCTACGATGTGAACAATCCGTCTAACGCGTTGTTTATTTTTGACTCAGAAGGGGAGGGTACTAAAGCAACCCGACTTTTCGTATCTGCATTACAGGGCGAAAATTACATCATCGTTGCTAATAATAAACCCTTGCCACAAGTATTAGACAGTCTTGATGCCAATGCAAAAATGGGACTGCATATTATGCAGGATGTATTTAGAAAGGTTTCTCTGGATATGAATAATGTGTATCTCGCGGGGCATAAGAGTGGTGCACAGGTAGCAAGTGCCTTATCCTACATTGTAAGAGGAAAAGCTAATTTGCTTTTAATTGATGACGTGTACTTTGCAAACAGGTTTGCAGATCAGGCGCAAGAAAACCTTGCGATTGGAGTGGTTGGTGAAGCTTCACCTAACTATTATCAGATGGAAGATTATTTCTATATGATGAAAGCATACAATAATGACAATACGCTTTATTTTATTGAAGAAACCAAAACTTGGCCGTCGGCAGCTTTAATGGGCACATTGATCAATAGATTGTATCACCTCAATAATGAGCGTTTAAATAAAAAGCTTTCTGATACGGTATGGCAGCGTCAATATCAAACGGATCTCAACACCATTAAACAATTGACTTTGGCAGATGAATACGTCAATGCCTATGAGTTGGCCACAGATTTAAAAGGAGAATACCGCGGAAGTGTTGATCTTGATCCGTTGCGCGATCTGCAGCGTGGGTTGAGAAGATCTGATGCGTACAAACAAGAAAAACGCTTTATGCGTTCTGATGATATAGAAGAAGGGTTGCTGCTGGATGATATTAGTTACTTTTTAGATGAAGATCTTGCGCTGGGTAGTTTTTCAAATCTGGGTTATTGGGATGAACGTATACAGCAATTTAGAGCTGCGGCACAAAATTCGGCGAAGCCTAAAGAACAAAAAGTAGCTAAACGCATGCTAGGTTATATTGATTATGTTGTCACAGATTTTCTGACCTTAAACCGGGTAGCACTTTTTGATCAGCGCATTTTTGCTAATGTACTACGCACGTTACTAGATCCCGAAAATGATACGGCATACTTAGACATAATTAGTTTAGCAGCCATTGATGGGGATGACAATACTGCTTATTTTTATCTAGAAGAATTGCTGAAGCAAGGTTATGATGATTATGAGGCGCTCTACTCGATCCCAAAAACCGAATTGCTGCGTATTAAGCCAACCTACAACGAACTTGTAGAAAGTTATTTGGGCAAATCTAAATTTTAGAGAAATCCTTATTTCTTTTAACGTAGATCAATAAAAGCAAAGCAACCACTGTTATTGCAGCCATAATGGCCCAAGTGCTTTTGTAACCTAAGCGGTCCACAAGTTGCATCCCACTGTTATGGCCAAAAATATGCGCAAGCGAAAAAGACATACTGTACAATCCCATATATGCTCCTTGTCTGCCCAGTTTAGCTCGGCGTAAGGCAAAGGCATTTCCAAAGGGAAACGCGATCATCTCGCCTAAAGTGGCAACTGCCATACCCAGTATTAAAACCCCATTCCAACCGCTGAAATAGAAAAACCCAAAACTCAGTCCGGTCAAAACTAGTCCGCCGATTACATTAGAAATGTGATTCCAGTTTTTAGCTTCCATAAAAGCGATCAATGGCATCTCAAATAAAAAGATCATCAGTCCGTTCATCCCAAGCAAAAGTCCAATTTGCGATTCCGTAAGTAAACGAACCTCTTTATAATAAACCGGTACAGTAGAAAAGTATTGAACAAATACAACTCCGAATAAAGCAAGTGCGATCAGGAATATAACATATAGACGGTCTTTGTGAGGCGCTAAGGGATTTTCGATCATTTTTTCTTGATCTGTTTCTTTAGCTTTTTTAGGGTTCAATGTTTGAATGAGTAGCAAGCCGGCGAGAATACAAGTAATGCCGTCTGCTAGGAATAAACCAAAGTATCCAATACTTGCAATGATAATTCCGCCCAAAGCCGGGCCTGCTGAGAATCCTAAATTGATCGCAAGACGAATTAAGGTTAAGGACCGCGTTTTGTTCTCCGGTTTGCTGTATGCACTAAGGGCAACGAAAAAAGCAGGACGAGACATATCTGCTACTGTAATCAAGGCAAAAAAGCCAATACATACCGCCCAAAAACTAGTGATGAACTGCAAGCCTAAAAAACCAATTCCGGTAGCGATAAGACTTAAAAGGATGGTTTTGTAATATCCCAATTTATCAGACAGAATTCCGCCTAGCCAAGAGCCAAAAAGTGAACCAAATCCAAAACACGTCATTACCCAACCTACACGGCTTAGACTAAATCCTAAGTCGTCTCTGAGGTATAGTGATAAAAACGGGATCACCATTGCGCCTGCCCGATTTACCAGCGTGATCAATGCAAGCCACCAGATTTCTTTTGATAGTCCTTTAAAGGTATTGAGGTAAGAAGTAAAAATGCGTTTCACAATGGGTCTAAATAAAAAAAAGTCTGGCGATAAGACCAGACTTTTTGCGTTTATAAAATAGGTTTATGTATCAACACAGCACGTCTGGAAGAGAGGGATATTCCTTTACTAGGCGATATGATGTGTTTTTAAATTTCATTTTAAGCGAATTTATGGTCGACCATCTGTGTTTATTGCATCAAGGTCGTTTGATAAGTTAAAGCTACTAAAACTTTTTCAGTAGAAGCTTTTGTTTTTAAATTAAAATTAAAGACTTCCGCTTGGCAGTTCTTCTACTTGTACGGGAAGGTAGAGTTCGGTTACCCACTCAGCAGGATTCGGGGTGTCCTCAGGGCCTACTATGTAAAATTCAAATTTGCTGCTTTCGGGAGCGGCCACATAATTGTTCTCCTGCATATAAGCTTCGGTTTTTTTCCAAGCTTCATCAAGATTACTGGTGTTTCCGGTTAGTCGCGTTTTTATAACGGTGTAGGCCGGTAAAAATCCACAAAGAATAGCGCTGTCTTCAGGTACAACTATTCTTGAAGTTGTAGGAATTCCACTTGAAATGATTGCGCTATTATTTACAGGGTCTTTAGAGTTGTAAATAGTTAGCGGTTTTCCCAGAATGGTGATGTTATTACCTTCCATAAAAGATTTCACCTGTGGAATAAGCTCCATAACTTTTTCGTCAATATGTTCAATCGAGGTGGCTGTTGTGGCATACATATAAAAACCACCGCTATATTGTGTGATGCCGCTTACATCAATGCTGTACACTTTCATATCAGCATTGATCAGTTGGTCTAACGCAGTCAGACCTTTGTCATACATCGCGCGCATTTCACCATCAAAATCATAACCACCAAGAGTGAAATAGGCTTTGTCCATTAAGGTGTGTTCACCTCTAATTCCCCAAGTTACCTTAGTGCCTTCTTCTACTTCTTCAAATTGCCAGAATACATTTGCGTCACGCTCTCCTCCCGGAGTGATAAAAGTGATGTCTTGCTCAATACGTTGATCTTCGATAACCGAAGTGGTTCGCATAGCACCATCTACTTCTTCACCATTCCACGAATAGCTCGCGCCCTCGCCGCTGGTTTTTTCAGGATAATTAAAAACCATTGTAGGGTCTTCTTGTTTCCAAGGTCCCCAGGTTTCCCAAGTTTTATATTCGTTAACCTTGTCAAAAACCACACTTACAGGAGCGTCAATAATTTTTGATTCTTCAATTTCATAAGTGCCGTCTTTGGTAGCAAAATAAATAGCACCTGCTATAAAAACGATGAGCAGTAGAAAGAAGAGGTATTTTAATATTTTCATTTAGGAACGGGTTTAACAGCTAAGTTAGGAATTTAAAACGGATTGTAGGAGATTCCCACAAAAGAAGAATTAAGAAAAGTAACTTACTTGTTAAGCGTTAATTTAATAAGAAAAAGAAGCGCCACAAAAACAATAAAACCTATCAAAATCCAGAAAGATCCTCGGTATTCTTTTTTGTGAAGTTTGCGGTCTTTGCGATAGCTGCGTGATACAAAAAACACAAAAGCGATAAAGAACAAAGCCGCAAAAACCCATTGACCGGTAGTGAACATTTTAATGTATTTTTAGTCAAAATTAAGTCTTTAAAACAGAATATTACGATGAAAAAACGATTAGCTGCGGTACACGAATTTCATAGCACCTTTGGATTAGGAATTGAAGAAGCTCCAAAAGCCGAATTGGGAGAGGCTAAAAATTTGTTGCGTTTCAATTTGATGAAAGAAGAGAATGAAGAATATCTAGAAGCTGCTAATAATAATGACCTTACCGAAGTAGCCGATGCATTAGGCGATATGCTTTATATCTTATGCGGAACCATTTTAGAACATGGGATGCAACATAAGATCGAAGAAGTTTTTGATGAAATTCAGCGCAGCAATATGAGCAAGTTAGGAGCTGATGGTAAACCGGTGTACCGGGAGGACGGTAAAGTCTTAAAAGGTCCAGCTTATTTCAAACCAAATATTAAAAAGATTCTGGATAATTAATCTAGTTTTTTTCTCCACTTATTAAGGCTAAATTCGCAGCCTATGAGCGCAATCAATTATGTTTCGGTAGAGTCTATCGCTAAAGCTTTTGGCGAACGAGTATTGTTTAAAGATTTGTCTTTTGGTATTAACGAAGGACAAAAAATTGGCTTAGTGGCCAAAAACGGTACCGGTAAAACGTCGATGCTTGATATTTTGGCAGGAGCTGAAAATCCAGACAGTGGGCAGGTGGTATTTCGCAAAGGAATCAAGATTTCTTTTCTTCCTCAGGAACCCGATCTTGATCCCAACCTTACCGTAGAACAAACCATTTTTGATAGCGATAATGAGATCTTAAACGTGATTTCGGCCTATGAGTACGCCCTTCAAAATATGGAAGATACTGAAGCGTATCAGAAAGCTTTTGATCAGATGGAAGCGCATCAGGCTTGGGATTTTGAGACCCAATACAAGCAGATCTTATTTCAGCTAAAACTGGATGATCTTGATCGTAAAGTTGAAAAACTAAGCGGCGGACAAAAAAAGCGTTTGGCTTTGGCTAATATGTTGCTCAGTAAACCTGATTTGCTGATTCTTGATGAGCCTACCAACCATTTGGATCTCGAGATGATCGAGTGGTTAGAGCAGTTTTTTGCCAAAGAGAATTTCACTTTGTTCATGGTAACGCACGACCGTTACTTTTTAGAGCGGGTGTGTAATGAGATCATTGAGTTGGATGAAGGTAAACTGTATAGTTATAAAGGGAATTATGCATATTACCTAGAAAAACGCGATGCCCGAATTACTAACGAAGAAGTAGAGACCGGGAAGGCAAAACAGCTTTTTAAAAAGGAACTGGAGTGGATGCGTCGCCAGCCCAAAGCGCGTACCACAAAGTCAAAATCGCGTATCGATGATTTTGCGGAAATAAAAGAACGCGCGCACAAACGTCGCAACGATCACGAGGTGCAACTCGAGCTGAATATGGAGCGGTTGGGAAGTAAGATCGTAGAGCTGCACAAGGTTTCAAAGTCATTTAAAGACCGCTTGATCCTTGATAAGTTTGACTATAATTTTCAGCGGGCAGACCGTATTGGGATCATTGGTAAAAATGGAACGGGTAAATCTACATTTCTCAATATCCTAACAGGAAAAATGCCACCCGATGGCGGAAAGATCGTGATCGGGGAGACCATTCAATTTGGCTATTACACACAGAAGGGAATTGAGATCAAACATGGTCAAAAGGTCATTGATGTTATCAAAGAGTTTGGGGATTATATTCCATTGAAAAAGGGACGCCAGATTTCTGCAGGTCAGCTTTTAGAGCGTTTTCTATTTGACCGAAAAAAACAATACGATTTTGTTGAAAAATTGAGTGGAGGCGAGCGTAAGCGTTTATATTTATGTACGGTGCTTATTCAGAATCCTAACTTTTTAATTCTCGATGAGCCTACAAACGATCTGGATATTGTGACGCTTAATGTGCTTGAGAGTTTCTTGCTGGATTATCCAGGATGTTTGATCGTCGTTTCGCACGACCGTTATTTTATGGATAAGATCGTTGATCATCTTTTTGTATTTAGAGGTCAAGGTGTAGTTGAAGATTTTCCGGGGAATTACTCTGATTTTAGAGCTTATGATGCTGGTCCGGCAGTTATTCAAGAGGAAGATCCACAGCCCAAAGTGGAAAAGGAAACCAATAAAGACAATTGGAAAACAGCCGGAAGCGCACTTTCTTATAACGAGCAAAAGGAATACAACCGACTGGAACGCGATATCGCCAAGCTTGAAAAAGAAAAGGAAAAGAAGGAAGCCGAATTTCTAAATCCTGATTTGTCAGGAGATGAAATCAATCAGGCTTCTGTGGAGCTGCAGCAGATTCAGGATAAAATAGACGAATTTACCGAGCGTTGGTTTGATCTAAGCGCCAAGATGGAAGGTTAGGCGAATTTAGAAATACAAAATACGAAGTGCAAAATTCGTCTTCGGCAGTAGGTAAACGTTAGCAATAGGAGAAATTGCGAATTAGGAATTTAGAATTTTGAGTGTGAATTTTGGATACAGAGCGCAGTGCAGAAAGTTGGGTTTAGGCAATGAAAAACAGGTAGACAAAGCGATTTAATAATTAGATCAATTTACACAACTTAAGAACTGAGAATGTGGTACATTATTAAAGCTTATTCACGATTTCTGCGGAAAGCGACCAATCAACACAGGGTGCATTCTCCTTTTGTATACACATTTGTCACTAAATGCCTTTACCGAAAAACTCCAGAGGAAGCTAAAAAGCAACTCAAAGCGTATCGAAATATACTTCGTCAATCCGATGAGGTTATTGAAGTAACCGACTTTGGTGCGGGATCGCGTGTTTTTAAAAGCAATAGACGTGCGGTTAAAGATATCACCAAACACGCCGGAGCATCTTTTTCCAGAATGAAACTGCTTTATCGCATAGTTGCTTATTTTAAACCAAACGCTATTTTAGAATTAGGAACCTCTGTGGGTTTAGCCACGGTTTCTTTGGCTTTGCCTAAAACCGGAAAAGTAACTTCGCTGGAGGGCTGCCCGCAAACCGCTACCGTTGCACAGAGGCATTTAAAAAGTGCAGAAATTTCAAATGTTGAGGTTGTTGAAGGTGATTTTAAGCAAACGCTTCCGCAGGTGATTTCGGAAAAATTTGATCTTATTTATTTCGACGGAAATCACAGTAAGGAGGCGACCTTAAACTACTTCGAGCAATTACTGCCTACTGCGCATAACGACAGTGTATGGATCTTTGATGATATCTATTGGTCACCAGAAATGACGGAAGCCTGGGAGTTGATCAAGCAACACCCTCGGGTGAGCGTTACGGTAGATTGCTTTTGGCTAGGTTTTGTATTCTTTAGAACCGAGCAGGTTGAAGAGCATTTTAAAATTAGAATATAAATTTTGTAACTCCGTTCTCAATTTATCTACTTATATTCAAAATATAGAGTAGTCATCTTATGAGCAGCTTAATAGATATTACAGATATTCGTCGAGATTTTCCATTGGGAAATGAAATCGTTCACGTTTTAAAAGGCATCGATTTACAAATTGATAAAGGAGAGTACGTTGCGATTATGGGACCTTCGGGTTCTGGGAAATCTACCCTGATGAACCTTTTGGGCTGTCTTGATACGCCGACTTCCGGGACGTATATTTTAAATAATCGGGATGTGAGTGCCATGACTGATGACGAACTTGCTGAGGTGCGTAATAAGGAGATTGGTTTTGTATTTCAGACTTTTAACTTGTTACCACGTACTACGGCACTCGACAATGTTGCTTTGCCCATGGTGTATGCGGGCTATTCAAAACCCGAGCGTCATAAACGCGCTGAAGAAGTGCTACAAGATGTAGGTCTGGCAGATCGTATGGATCATAAACCCAACCAACTCTCAGGAGGGCAGCGACAGCGTGTTGCTGTAGGTCGGGCTTTGGTCAATAAGCCTTCGATCATTCTTGCCGATGAGCCTACCGGAAACCTAGACTCTAAAACTTCAGTAGAAATTATGAGCCTTTTTGATGCGATTCACGCTGCCGGAAATACCGTGATCTTGGTTACACACGAAGAGGATATTGCAGAGCATGCGCATCGTGTAATTCGTTTACGAGACGGACTGATCGAGAGTGATGTGCGTAGGTCTGTAGGAGTTTAAGTTGGAAGCTATTGATATCTGCTTTTCAAATTCTACAATTATTAAAACTTATCAAAACTGACTTAGAACGTTTTTGCGAATGCGTATTTTTGGCGAAAATTAAACGATATGAAAGCAGTTGTTTCTCCGGCTAAGTCGCTGGATTTTGAATCAAAATTGCCAACCACGAGAAGTTCGCAGCCTCAGTTTTTAGAGGAAGCCGAAACGTTAAATAAAAAACTAGAGCGCAAATCCAAAGCTGAAATTTCAGACTTGATGAGTATCAGCGATAAATTGGCTGATCTTAACTACCAGCGTTATAAAAAGTTCTCGACACCATTTACAAAAGAAAATGCGCGCCCTGCGGTTTATGCTTTTGATGGGGATGTGTATACCGGTCTTGATGCGTACACAATTCCGACTGAAAAACTAGATAAATTAGAAGATACGTTGCGTATTCTTTCTGGACTTTATGGAGTTTTAAAACCTTTTGATTTGATGCAAGCCTATCGCCTAGAGATGGGAACCAAATTGAAATCAGGTCATAATGAGGATTTGTACCAATTTTGGGACGATAAAATAACGGAAGCTTTGAATGCTGAATTGAAAGAAGACGAACTGTTTTTAAATCTTGCGAGTAACGAATATTTCAAATCGGTGAAGCCGGAAAAATTGAAAGTTCCTGTCATTACTCCTGTGTTTAAAGATTACAAAAACGGAAAACTAAAGATTATCTCTTTTTATGCAAAAAAAGCCCGGGGTTCTATGGTGCGCTACATTATAGATAAGGATGTGCAAACCATAGATCAACTCAAGGGCTTTGATTACGACGGGTACGGCTTCAGTGAGCAATACTCCGATCTAGATAAAAACGAATTGGTTTTCGTTAGATAATTAGTTCTACGGCTTTTTGTCTGCTAAACTTTTATCAGAGGTCGCTTTGTCGGCCTCTTTTGTTTTTGTAGCCGTTTGCTTCGTGGGGACGTCAGCGGTAGTCGCGCTGCTTTTTTTCTTCCGCGGTCTTAGTTTACCGTAAGTTCCACGATGTATTTTTCCACGTTTAGTTTTTTGATCTCCTTTTCCCATTTTAATTTGTTTTGGTTATTAGTTATTTGGAATATAAGCAATCATAAGCGGAAGACCAAACTGCGTATTTTCAGCATATTAATTTCAAATTTGAGCAAAAAAAAGGCTGCCCATAAAAGGCAGCCTTTGCTATTCTTAAGAAAATGTATCTTATTTAACGTCCATTAATTCTACGTCAAAAACTAAAATCGCATCTGGTGGAATCACACCACCGGCACCGCGACTACCATATCCTAAATCTGAAGGAATCACAAAACGCGCTTTGTCACCTACTTGAAGCAAGCCGATACCTTCATCCCAGCCAGAAATTACCTGACCTACACCTACTTGAAAATCCAGAGGTTGATTTCTCTTATATGAAGAGTCAAAAACAGTACCGTCAGCTAGCTGACCTTTGTAATGCACAGAAACCATTTTCCCTTTTTCAGCTTTCTTACCATCACCTTTTTGAATGATTTGGTAACGCAGTCCGCTTTCTGTTTCTTTAAAACCTTCACTTAATTTATCAAGTTCTGCTTTGCGTTTTTCGCGTTCTTCAGCGATGCGTTTTTCACGTGCTCCTTCAAAAGTTCTAAATGCTTCAACAGCATTAAAGCCTTCCGCTTCTGCGCCTTGGCGAATGATCTCTACTTTGTCCATAGTATCACCTTGGGCGATAGCATCTACCACATCTTGACCTTCTACTACGCTACCAAAAACAGTGTGTTTTCCGTCTAACCAAGGAGTAGCAGTGTGAGTGATAAAAAACTGACTTCCGTTTGTTCCCGGTCCGGCATTTGCCATAGAAAGTTTTCCGGGAGCATCGTGCTTTAAGCTTGAGTCAAACTCATCATCAAACTGGTAACCCGGATTTCCGGTTCCGGTTCCTTGAGGGCATCCCCCTTGAATCATAAAATCTGGAATTACACGGTGAAATTTCAGTCCGTCGTAATACGGGTTTCCTTGTTTTTTAGCTGAGTTTTCAAGGTTACCTTCGGCTAAAGCAACAAAGTTTCCTACCGTTCCCGGTGTTTTTTCGTGTTCTAATTTCACTAGAATTTCGCCTTTTGGCGTGTGAAACTTGGCATATATTCCGTCTTGCATCGTATCAAATTAAAAATGAGGTGCAAAAATACGTCTAATGTAGGCAAACACAAAACCTTAGTGCGCCTGATTACTGCATATAAAAAAGCTCCTTGCAATAGTTTGCAAGGAGCTTTTTAGTGTCATTTTCGCGAAAGCGAAATCAAAACGTTTTATACCTCAATAGCAGGCACCTCGTAACGCCATCCAAATGGATCTTCAGCACGATTTGCTTGTAACTCGGTTAATTGTTTCTTTAACTTGGTAGCAAATGAGTCTTCCATTTTAGGAAGATCAAAAGCTTTCTCTTTATGCGTGAATCCTGAAATTGGCGAGATTACCGCAGCAGTACCAGCGCCAAACATTTCTTTAAGCGAGCCATTTTCGGCAGCTTCTACAATTTCAGCAACTTTTACAGGGCGTACTTCTACATTGATACCTTGGCTTTTTGCCAGTTCGATCAAACTCTTACGAGTGATTCCGTCAAGAATACGATCGTTTGTAGGCGCCGTAAGAAGCGTGTCGTTTACTCTAAAAAACACGTTCATCGTACCTGCTTCTTCCAGATATTCGTGTGTGTTAGCATCCGTCCAAACTACTTGGTTGTAGCCTTTAGCTTTTGCTAATTCCGTTGGGTAAAATTGCGCTGCGTAGTTACCGGCAGCTTTAGCAAAACCTACACCGCCATCTGCAGAACGGCTGTAATGATCAGCAAACAATACGCGAACTTCACCGCTGTAATATGCTTGTGCCGGTGCGCAAATGATCACAAATTTATATTCACTTGAAGGCGAGGCAGAAACTCCGTTTTCTGTAGCGATAACAAACGGACGAATATAAAGCGAGTTACCCTCTCCCGGTTTAATCCAATCTTTGTCGAGATTTAAAAGTGTATTTAGACCGTCAAAAAAGTAGTCTTTTTCAAAAGCAGGCATGGCCAATCGCTCACCAGACTTATTAATGCGGTTAAAATTTTCTTCTGGACGAAACATATACACATCGCCCTTATCATCTTTATAGGCTTTCATGCCTTCAAACACGGCTTGCCCATAGTGAAAAACCTTTGCAGAAGGATCCATTTGCAGCGGACCGTAAGGAAGGATTTCAGGCGTTTGCCATTTTCCGTTTTTGTATTCACAAACAAACATATGGTCTGTAAAGACGGTACCAAAAGCGAGATTGCTAAAGTCAACCTGATTGATTTTAGACTCGGCGATCTTGGTTACTTTTAATGTATCTGTCATTATTGTTGAATTTTATCCTACAAATTTATCATTTTCTCAAAGTCCGGGTGCGCAAGAATTCATTAAATTTACAGGCTATCCTATTTTTAATAAAATATACACGATGAAAAAGTATTTAGTATTTGCATTTTTAGGTATTGGTCTGATTTCTTGTAAAGAAGGCGCTTCAAATCAAGAAGATGTAGCAGTTGCTGAAGCTGTTGCGACCTCTGAATTGGCTGTTTATGGTGATGATTTTAAAAATGAAACCACGCTATCTGCTTTTGAACTAGGGGATATTTATAACAACTTAAAGCCGGGAGATACGATCAATGTAACTTTTGAAGGTCCTGTGGAAGATGTATGTCAGAAAAAAGGATGTTGGATTCAAGTAGATGTCGGGGCGACTGATCCTGTTTTTATCAAGTTTAAAGATTATGGCTTTTTTGTGCCAAAAGATATTAAAGACAAGAAAGTAGTCGTGCACGGGCAGGCTTTTGTGAGTGAGACTTCGGTAGAAGAATTACAACATTATGCTAAAGATGGAGGTAAATCTCAAGAAGAGATCGCGGCGATCACTATGCCAAAGAAAACACTTGGTTTTACTGCAACGGGTGTGAAAATCAACCAATAATTTGGAGCGAAAAATCGTTAAAACCGGTGACGGTTCTACCACCATTCAACTTACTGAATGGAACGAGCAGTACCACTCGATGCACGGTGCTGTGCAAGAAGCCAAACACGTATTTTTAAAAATGGGTTTTGACTTCTGGAAAGAACTTCATCCGGAGGCTGGACTATTGCACATTCTGGAAATTGGCTTCGGGACGGGGCTTAATGCTTTACTTACGTTAATTCACGCGGAAAAATTTCAGCAAAACATTCACTATGAAGGTGTGGAAGCGTATCCCGTACTTGCAGAAGAAATTGCACAACTCAACTATTTAGAAGCAGCTCAAGCCGAAAGCTATGCGGCTGTTTTTGAAAAAATGCATCAAACTTCTTGGGAGCAAACAGAAACGATCACGGAAACATTTTTGCTTAAAAAACGGAAGCAGCGCTTTGAAACTATTACCGATGTTGATCAGCATGATTTGATCTATTTTGATGCGTTTGGCGCGCGCGTGCAACCAGAACTTTGGGGAGAATCTATATTTGAAAAAATGTATACGGCGCTCAAAACAGGCGGAGTACTTGTGACGTATGCCGCCAAAGGAAGCGTGCGTCGCGCGATGCAAGCCGTAGGTTTTACTGTAGAGCGCTTGCCGGGGCCTCCGGGAAAACGTGAAATGCTTCGGGCGGTAAAGGGGTAAGAATATAAGTTGCTATCGAAACAACTCCCAGTCTAATTTCAGTGAAAAAATATTAGAATAGATCGCAGCGCTTTGATCACCAATATCGGTTAGCGCATAATCAATATGAATCCCTTTGTATTGAAAGCCTACACCAATGTTAGGTTGAAACCCTATACGATTGCTGCCGTCGAGTTGGGTGATTTCTTGAAAATTGCCTACTCCGGCTCTGATGAAAACAATTCCGGTGTAACCAAATTCGACTCCAGCTGCGGGGGTAGCACTCACCGCTGAACTTGAGATCAGGTCATTGGTTTGAGCAAAGCGCATCATAAGATCGATTTCAGCTTTTATGGAATAATCATAATTAATAAGCCAATTGCGTGCTACCCCCAATTGTAATTTTGGGATAGTCACCTCTAAGGTTTCGGGTAGTTCTTGATTTTGACCTTCAACCGCATCACTAATCGTCGCAAATTGCTCTTCGTCAATCGCCCAGCTATTTACCGAGGTCGTGATGTCACGCGCCATTGCACCAAAATACCAATCCCCCGTTTGATATTGTATACCGAGATCAATTCCAAAGCCCCAACTCGACGCAAAATCGCCAATAATACGACGGATGATCTTTGCGTTAGCGCCTATATTCAATCCTTGCACAGGCATTTCTCTAGCAAACGAAACGGTAAAAGCATAATCTGCGGTAGAAAATAAACTGATGCGGTTATAATCTATATTTCCGTCGGCATCGATAAGTTGGGTGGTGTTTAAAATATCATCAACGCCAAACCTGATGAGTGAAACCCCTAGCGCTGTACGATCGTCTAAAGGCTTTGCGAAAGCGGCATAATCATATAGCGCAATATTTGCAAAATAGCTAGCGTGCATCAACGACAACTGATTGTCTTCAAGATTTACAAGACCTGCAGGATTCCAATATCCGCTATTAACGTCGTTTGTGTTGGCGGTCACCGCATTCGCCATCGCAAGCGCAGCAGCATCGACACCGATATTGAGAAATTCGTTAGAGTATTTACGCACCGCCTGTGCTGAAGTCTCAGAACCAAAAGCAAGAAGAAGAATAAGGGTAATGAAGTGCTTCAATACAGCTAAAATTTTGTCGTAAAGTTGCTTAAATGAATTGAGAATCTAAACATTATTTTTTTGCTGGTTTTTAGTGATGCAAAAACGTTAGGAGTTTCATAAGCTTTCTTGTAGCCCGTTGTTTTTCGCTATTTTTATCCGCAGCAGCTCAAATCTAATAACACCAATTTAATCAATGAATATAAAAAGCTTTATACCCAACGCATTTACAATGGCCAATCTTTTTTGCGGAATGCTCGGCGTGTTTTTTGCCGCTACCGGTCATTTAGATTATGCAGCCTATGCCGTGGTAGCCGGAGTGTTTTTTGATTTTTTTGATGGTTTTTTCGCCCGAATGTTTAAGGTAGAAGGTGAGCTTGGGCTACAGTTAGATTCGCTGGCCGATGTAGTTACCAGTGGGGTAGTACCGGGGATGGTGATGTTTCAAATGCTGCATAAATTAGAGCATTGGAACACTGGAGAGCGCTGGGTAGAAGCAGGATTGTCGTGGGAGAGTTTGTCGCTACTTCCGTTTTTGGGTTTTGCGATCACCTTAGCTTCAGCATTCAGGCTCGCCAAATTTAATATTGATACCCGCCAGACTACTTCTTTTATTGGTTTGCCAACACCGGCCAATGCCCTTTTGATCTTGAGTTTGCCGCTTATTGTACAGTTTCAGGATTACGCCATCGCCGAAACTCTGATCACTAATACTTGGTTTTTACTGGCTTTAACTGCGTTGAGCTGCTATATGCTCAATGCGGAAATTCCGCTTTTTGCTCTAAAATTTAAAAGTTGGGGCTTAGCAGAAAATAAGATTAGATACGGCTTTTTGCTCTTGGCGATCATTCTTTTATTCTGGTTGACTTTTGCGGCGATACCTTTGATTATCATCGCTTACGTTTTAATTTCAATCGCTACACGTAATACCTAATGAATATTTCAGAAAATCTACTCAACCAAATAAAACAGGTAAAATCTTTAGCAGAAGCCGGTCTTGTGTACAACCATGAGAATTATGACGCCGAGCGTTATGAAGAACTTCGGGAGCTTGCCTTGCAGATGATGAGTATTTTGGGAGATAAGCCTGTTGATCAGCTTCACGATTTTTTTCTGCCCGAAGGAGATTACCCTACGGCCAAAGTTGATGTACGCGGACTGATCCTAAATGATCAAGACGAGATTCTATTGGTTAAAGAAACCGTTGACAATAAGTGGACGCTCCCCGGAGGTTGGGCAGATGTAGGGCTTACGCCTACTGAAAATGTCCTAAAAGAAATAGTTGAGGAAACCGGATTTAAGGCTGAAGTCAAGCGTCTGCTTGCTGTATTAGATAAACGAAATTATCCACATCCGCCACAACCGCATTATGTGTACAAACTGTGCTATTTATGTGAAATAGTCAAAGGGGATTTTGATCCTAATTTTGATATTGGGGGAGTCAATTGGTTTGCTTTAGATTCACTCCCTGAATTATCTCAAGATCGAATTCTAGAACCGCAATTGGTTAAGTTAGTCGCAATTGCTAAAGGCGATACCGCTGTGTTTTCAGATTAGATTATTTTGGCGCTGCTAAAGGTTAGTGTTGCCTTCGCGTTTACTGAAACAATTTCTTTTTACGCAGTTCAAAGTTTTGACCTAAATAGACCTTGCGCACCATTTCGTCTGCCGCTAATTCTTCAGGGACACCATGTTTTAAAATATTTCCTTCAAACATGAGGTAGGTGTGATCAGTAATCGCCAAAGTTTCTTGAACGTTATGATCTGTGATCAAAATACCTATGTTTTTCTGTTTTAGTTGTGCAACAATACGCTGAATATCTTCAACCGCTACGGGGTCAACTCCGGCAAAAGGTTCGTCAAGAAGAATAAAATTGGGATTGGTTGCCAGCGCGCGAGCGATTTCGGTACGGCGGCGTTCCCCGCCAGAAAGTAAGTCTCCACGGTTTTTGCGAATGTGACCCAGACTAAATTCATCGATCAGCTCTTCCATTTTGGCGAGTTGTTCTTTCTTGCTCATTTTTGTCATTTGCAAAACGCTCAGAATATTCTCTTCAATACTCAATTTTCTAAATACCGAAGCTTCCTGAGCCAGATACCCAATGCCGTTTTGTGCACGTTTATACATCGGGTATTTGGTAATGTCTTTATTGTCTAGATAGATCGTTCCGCCGTTAGGCTTAACGAGTCCTACGATCATATAAAATGAAGTGGTTTTACCGGCGCCATTAGGGCCTAAAAGCCCCACAATTTCGCCCTGTGCAACCTCAACAGTAATACTTTTTACTACTTTTCGGCCTTTGTAGGACTTCATTAAATTTTCTGCTCGTAGTTTCATAAACTCATATTTTAGATATGCATCATAAAACGCTGATTTTTACGTCAACGTATTATTTTGAAGCGTTTTCTTCAAGAACTTCCCAGTACTCATAAGCGCGTCGCAAATGCGGAATTACGATGGTACCACCAATCAATGTGCCAATACTTAGCGTTTCCATCACCTGTTCTTTGGTAACACCTTCTTTAAAGCAGCTTTCTAAGTGATAGCGCACGCAATCGTCACATCGAAGCACGGTAGAAGCTACCAGCCCCAGCAACTCTTTAGTTTTTACATCTAAAGCGCCGGGAGCAAAAGCGTTAGTATCTAAATTAAAAATACGGTTGATAATCTTGTTTTTATCAGCTAGTATTTTATCATTCATTTTTGCGCGATACGCATTGAATTCTTCAACTTGATTTAAGGTCTTTTCTGACATATATTTTAGGGATTTTTAGGCTCTGCCAAAAGGTTTATACTCCGTCCCGATAGCTATCGGGATGCTACGAATTTGATAATTTATTTTTATGTGCGTTCTTTGGGCTTCCCCCAATGAAAATAACTATTGTTTTTTTGCAGCACGTTGTTGTGCGCGTTTTAATTCACGAGCTTCTTGGCGCGTTACAAATGCCGAAATTAAAATACTCGCTTCATATAAAATCAAAATAGGAATAGATACAATAACCTGTGTTGAAATATCCGGAGGTGTGATTACCGCCGAGACTACTAAAACAATGATCAACGCATATTTTCTGTATTTTCTTAAAAATTGCGGCGTTACCAAGCCTATTTTGGTAAAGAAATAGATGATGATCGGTAATTCAAAAATGAGTCCGGCTGCAAGTGCGCTGGCACGCACCAAACCAATATAGGAATCAATATCAAACTCGTTGTCTACCATATCGCCAACAGTAAAATTGGCTAAGAAGTTAATAGAGAGTGGAGCGATAATATAATAGCCAAAAAGTACTCCCATAAAAAAGAGTAGCGAGGAGATCACGATAAAACCTCTGGAGTTTTTGCGTTCTTTTTCATACAGTCCGGGAGAAATAAATTTCCAGAATTCATAGATCACATACGGGAAGGCGACCACAATACCCACTATGATCGACGTCCAGATCGCGGCATTAAACTGCCCACCCATCGTACGGTTTTGAATTGTAAAGTTCATCTCATTAACGCAACCTTTGTCAGAGCCCACCATCTGGGCCAATTGGCAAAGCAAGTCATAAGAAATGAAATCGGCATTTGCCGGAGCGAAAATGATCGCGTCAAAGATGAAATCTTTAAACACAAAAGCAACAACACCCACAATCACAATTGCCAGGGTAGCGCGTATAAGGTGCCATCTTAATTCTTCAAGATGATCTAAAAAGGACATTTCGTCCGGGTTTGCATTTTTATTTTTTGCCATTATACAATTCCTTCTTTAATTAAATCGTGCAAATGTACCACACCTGCATAATTATTAGCGCTATCTACCGCTAAGAGTTGTGTGATGCTATTGCTTTCTAGCAGTTCTAAAGCTTCGGTTGCTAAAGCATCAGTTGTGATGCGTTTGGGGTTTTTGCTCATAATGCTTGCTGCGGTGAGACCGGTGAGCACTTCATTAGTCTCAAGCATACGGCGTATATCGCCATCGGTTATAATTCCTACAATTTTAGAGCCTTCGGTAACAGCGGTAACGCCGAGCCTTTTATGCGAAATTTCTACAATTACCTTTTTTATAGGAGTATCCGGAGTGACTTCAGGTTTGTCGTGAAGTGCCACAAGTTCGTTAACGCGAAGATACATGCGCTTCCCCAGTGCGCCTCCGGGATGGTATTTGGCAAAATCTTCTTTTGAAAATCCGCGAAGGTCTAAAAGCGCTAAAGCCAAAGCGTCGCCCATTACCAATTGCACGGTGGTGCTCGTGGTAGGCGCCAAATTGTGCGGGCACGCCTCTTTTTCGGCGTAAGCCAAAATCAACGCATCTGCCTGTTTTGCAAGAAACGAATCTTTATTAGAAGTCATCGCAATCACAGTATTTTCCTGATTTTTGATCAAAGGGATCAGCACTTTGATCTCAGCTGTATTTCCGCTGTTTGATAAACAGATCACTACATCATCTTTCTGAATTGTGCCCAGATCTCCGTGTATCGCATCAGCCGCATGCATAAAAACCGCAGGTGTTCCTGTAGAATTTAAGGTAGCTACTATTTTTTGAGCTATAATTGCACTTTTGCCAACGCCCGAAATAATTACCCGGCCTTTGGCGTTATAGATACAAGAAACAGCTTTAGCAAAGTCTTGGTCAATAAGCGTGTGGAGATTAGCGACAGCTTCGAGTTCCATCGCGATGGTTCGCTTGGCGCTGTCTAAAATCTGCTCGTAAGTGTTCAAAAGATATAAGATTAAGCCGTTTGTTAGTGCTGTAGAAATTACTATATTTAGAATACAAATGTATGCAAATTTGAATAAGCTTTAATGAGTTCAGAAGAAATAGACTTACACGCGTCCCTTAAAAAATATTTTGGTTTCAGCCAGTTTAAGGGCTTACAGGAAGATGTTATAAAAAGCATTATTGAAGGAAAACATACTTTTGTTATAATGCCTACCGGAGGTGGTAAATCACTTTGTTACCAGCTTCCGGCCTTAATCAAAGACGGTACTGCAATCGTTGTCAGTCCGTTAATTGCATTGATGAAAAATCAGGTCGATGCGCTGCGCGGCATTTCAAAAGAAAACGGAATCGCTCACGTGTTGAATTCTTCTTTAAACAAAGGGGAGATCAAACAAGTGAAAGAAGATATCACCAATGGAGTAACTAAATTACTTTACGTTGCCCCAGAATCCCTTACTAAAGAAGAGAATGTTGAGTTTTTACGTTCGCAAAAAATAAGTTTTGTCGCGATCGATGAGGCGCATTGTATTAGTGAATGGGGACACGATTTTAGGCCGGAATACCGAAATCTTCGTCAGATCATCAAGCGCATAGGCGATGATATCCCGATCATTGCGGTGACTGCTACGGCGACACCCAAGGTGCAAGAGGATATTATGAAAAACCTTGGGATGTCTGGAGCAAATGCGTTTAAGGCTTCTTTTAACAGGCCAAATTTATACTACGAAATTCGCCCGAAGACTAAGAATGTTGATGCTGATATCATTCGGTTTGTCAAGCAAAATCAAGGGAAAAGCGGAATCATTTATTGTCTTAGCCGAAAACGCGTAGAAGAGCTCGCGCAAGTATTGCAAGTAAACGGAATCTCTGCTGTGCCCTATCACGCAGGGCTTGATGCAAAAAGCCGCGTTAAGCATCAGGATATGTTCTTGATGGAAGATGTAGACGTGGTAGTGGCAACCATCGCCTTTGGGATGGGGATTGATAAACCTGATGTGCGTTTTGTGATTCATCACGATATCCCAAAAAGTATAGAAAGTTATTATCAAGAAACCGGTCGCGCCGGAAGAGACGGTGGCGAAGGACATTGTTTGGCGTATTACAGCTATAAGGACATCGAAAAACTCGAGAAATTTATGAGCGGTAAACCGGTGGCGGAACAAGAAATCGGTCATGCTTTACTGCAAGAAGTGGTCGCCTATGCCGAAACATCGATGTCGCGTAGAAAATTTATACTGCATTATTTTGGAGAAGAATTTGATAACGAGACGGGAGAAGGAGGCGACTTGGATGATAATGTGCGTAACCCTAAGAAAAAGCACGAGGCTCAAGATGATGTAGTCAAACTTTTAGAAGTGGTTGATAAAACAGGCGCGATCTACAAAGGCAAAGAATTGGTATTTACTCTGGTTGGAAAATCAAACGCGATTATCTCTTCGCATAAAACCGATACCGATGCTTATTTCGGCTGCGGAAAAGATAAAGAGTCATCGTATTGGAAAGCTTTGCTGCGACAGGTTTTAGTTGCCGGGTATTTACGCAAAGATATAGAGACCTACGGGGTCATTAAATTGACGCCGAAAGGAACGGATTTTATTAAAAATCCGGAGTCGTTTATGATGACTGAGGATCACGCTTATGATGAAAGTGCTGATGCAGTAGCCGTCGCTAGTGGGGCCAAGGCCGGTGGTGGAACCGATCCTAAACTGGTTGCGATGCTCAAAGACCTGCGTAAAAAAGTAGGAAAACGCAAAGGAGTGCCGCCATATATCGTTTTTCAAGATCCATCCTTAGAAGATATGGCGATTAAATATCCAACTTCCATTGAAGAGTTGGCTAATGTTTTTGGCGTAGGAGAAGGAAAAGCTAAAAAGTATGGTCGGGAGTTTATAGAACTCATCGCGGCTTATGTGGAAGAGAACGATATTTTGAAACCTGATGATCTTGTAGTGAAATCTACAGGCTCTAACAGCGGATTGAAATTGTATATCATTCAGAACGTAGATCGAAAACTCCCGCTTGATGATATCGCATCTGCGAAAGGACTTGAAATGCCTGAGTTTGTAAAAGAAATGGAAGCTATTGTCTACAGCGGAACCAAACTCAACATCAATTACTGGATCGAAGATATTCTTGATGAAGATCAGCAAGAAGAACTACACGAGTATTTTCTAGAAGCTGAGACCGATAAGATCGAAGCTGCGCTTGATGAATTTGACGGTGATTATGACGAAGATGAGTTGCGTTTATACCGAATTAAATTCATTAGCGAGGTGGCTAATTAAGACTCCAAATTGTTTCCTTCTTTTTTCCTGAAATTCTATTTAAGTATTGTTTTATGGTTTGTGCTTTGGTAACGCATTTTTTTGACGTTGCCAAAGGGCTTAATACTCCGTCCCGATAGCTATCAAGATGCCTCGAAATTGAAAATTTGTTTTCAATTATTGCCTCGCGGACTTGGCCTGCGATAGTTTAGGTGTGGTGCATGTATTAATGGTGCGCTGGAGCCTCATAACTTTAACAAAGAAGACCGGTTTTATAGTTTCACAATTAATTGTTAAAAAGTATATTTGTCGTAGTTGCAATCCCGACTTGTATGAAGATACCTACAAATTCGTTGCTTTGCCCTAAAAAATGGGACTTAAGTCAGCGGAGCTTTGCCCGAAAATCAGTTTTTTACAGGCAAAACACCTTTCCTTTAATCGTCAAAATGCTTCTTTTGGCGTTCTTCACTACACTTGGGTCTTGTATTCCCACCAAGAAACTAACCTATCTTCAAGAAACCCAAACGGCTCAAGATAGTATCATTCAAGTAAATCTTCAGCAGCAACCCTACCGTGTTCAAATCAATGATGTTTTAAGCATTCGGGTGAAAGCATTGGATCAGGAACTTGTGGCTTTGTTCAATCCGCAAACGAATGGTGAAGAAGGTAATAATCTGGGGGAAGGCTATTACTATGATGGTTTTGCAGTAGATAGGCACGGGGCAATTCGGTTACCTACTTTAGGCGAAGTGCAAGTGCTGGGCTATACTACTGAAGAGATTCGGGAGATTATTGAGAAAAAATTATTAGACGATTATTTTACAGCGGAAGCTAATATTTTCGTGACCGTAAAACTCGCCGGAATCAAATACACTATTGGTGGAGAAGTTGGTAGTCCCGGGGTTAAAGTGGAATTGGTAGAACAACTTTCTTTACTAGACGCTATCGTAAATAGTGGTGATATTTCAGAATATGGCGATCGTACCGATGTATTGATCATTCGGCAATATCCGGGAGGAAAAAAGATTCATCATATTGATATGACCAAGATCGATGCGCTCAATTCGCCGTACTATTTTATTCAGCCTAACGATGTGATTTTGGTAAATCCGCTTCCGCAGAAATCTTTAGGAGTAGGAACTACCGGTTTGCAATCACTAACCACAGTTGTTTCAATTCTAACCCTTGCGACAACTACAATTCTTTTATTCGCACGCCTTTAGATGGAAGATGAATTTGAAATAAAAGACCTGCAAAATTTCTTTGATTTTAGAGGTTTTCTACTCAAGATTCTTGCGTGGTGGCCGCTTTTTGTGGTGTGTATCGGGATCGCCTATTACATTGCACATTACAAAAATGTACGTCGTCAAACGGTGTATCGCATGAGTAATATGATAACGGTTAAAGACGATCAGAATCCATTTTTTACATCCAATACCAGTCTTACCTTTAACTGGGGTGGAACTACCGATAAAGTGCAAACGGCAATCATTTTGCTGCGTTCCAGAAGTCACAACGAAACTGTGGTAGAAGCGCTTCAGTATTATGTAGATTATTTGCAGCAAGGAGAATATCATCTGGAGGATATTTATGGAGCGACCCCCTTTTTGGTAGATGTCAATACGGCACGCCCACAACTCTTAGGGAAGCAAATCAAGATTGTTTTTACTGGTGATTCAACATATACATTATCCATAGATTTTAATGGAGGTTCAGCACCTGCACAGAACTATGATACTAAAGAAATGTTGAATTTACCTTTGCCTGCCGCAAGGATCTCAAAACAGTATACGCTTGGAGATCCTATAGACTTGCCCTATTTCAATTTTAAGTTGAATCCATCGGGACTACCGCCTGTTGTAGGTAAGGAATATCTGATTCGTTTTAATGCTTTTGACGGTACAGTAGGGCGCTATCGCGGAATAGGGATTGATCAAACTCCATCCGGTTCCAGTATTCTAACGCTAAGTCTCACAGGCAATAATAAAGCACGTTTAGTAGATTACTTAAACGCGTCCGTTAGAATTTTAGCCGAAACCCAATTGGAGCGTAAAAACTTGTTTGCGACCAAAACCATTCAGTTTATTGATAGTAGTCTGGCGGTGAAATCAGTTGAGATGAAAAACGTACAGGAGGAGCTTGATAAATTTAGAGATGAGAATAGCAGTATAGGTATTGGCAGTAGTGAAGAAAGTCTGATCGCTAAGATCACCGAGCTTGATGCACAGAAACAAAACTTAGAACAACGGTTACAATATTATCAGGATTTAGAGAATTACCTGCGCACCCGAGAAGACTATGGTACAGATATTCCGGCACCGAGTATTACCGGTATTGGAGAAGGGAGTGTTACACAAAGTGTAAGCAGTATTATCGAACTTGCAGAAGAACGGCGTCGTCTGGCGTATACTGCAAAACCTAATAACCCAGCGTTTAAAGATCTAGACCGTCGTATTGATGCGATCAAAGCCGTACTTTTTGAAAATATGGCTTCGAGCCAGCAAATCATCAGAGGTCAATTGCGCGAAGTGCGTAATGAGATTGCTGCAACCGAAGGGCAGATGCGTAAACTTCCACAAGAGCAGCAGGAATTGTTTGGAATTCAGCGCCGTTATAACTTAACAGAAGGTGCATACGGCGTGTTTCTAGATAAACGCAGTCAGGCGGGAATCGTCAAAGCGGCCAATGTTTCTGATATTGTAATCATTGATGAAGCTAAAGATACGGGAGGTGGAGCAATAGGTCCTAATACCGAAGTGAGTTATGTGATGGCTGTAGTAGGAGGAACCGTGGTTCCGTTAGCGATCGTGTTTTTATTGTTCTTCTTTGATACTAAAATTGGTAACCCGAATGAGATCAAACGACTTTCAAGTATTCCTGTTTTAGGAGCTATAGGGAAGAGCACTTCAAAAAGCAATTTAGTGGTTATTGAAGATCCTCGCTCGGCAATTGCTGAAGCTTTCAGAGGATTACGTTCAAGTTTACAATTTATCTATAGAAAACAACAGATCGAAGGGGCCAAAACCGTACGTATAACTTCCTCAGTAAGTGGAGAAGGAAAGACTTTTTGTAGTATCAACTTAGCTAGTGTTTTTGCATTAAGTCAGCGTAAAACGGTGCTTGTAGGCTTAGATTTAAGAAAACCGAAAATTTTTGGTGATTTTAATTTGCCGAACGATACCGGTGTGGTGAATTATTTAATTGGAGAAAACTCGTTATCTGAAATTGTTCAGCCGACCAAGATTCCCCATCTTGATGTGATTTTAGCCGGAGCAGTGCCTCCCAACCCTTCAGAATTATTGATGAGCGAGCAAATGGATTCGCTTATTAAAGAATTGAAAAAAGAATACGACTATATTATTCTAGATACACCACCTGTGGGCTTGGTTTCAGACGCTTTAGAATTGGATGAATATGTAGATGCCACCTTATATGTTATCCGTCAGCATTACACTAAGAAAGGAATGTTGCGTCTAATTAATGACAAGTACAAGAAGAAAGAAATACGTAATATCAGTTTTGTGTTGAACTATTTTAGTGCCAAAAGCAAGTTGGGCTATGGCTATGGGTACGGCTATGAATATGGTTACGGTTATGGGAAATATGGGGAAGCCTATAGACATCAGCAAAAGGCAGGTGTTTTAACCACTTTAAAACGCAAAGCTAAAAAAGTTGCTCGTTGGATCAATGAGCAACTGGAGCATTAATTAATGACAGAGCAGAACGATTGGTTATATGAAATCAATGCGAAGCAATCATTGCTTGCTATTGATTTTAAAGAGATCTGGAGGTATAAAGATCTATTGTTCTTATTGGTGCGGCGAGATATCATTTCAGCCTATAAGCAGACAATCTTAGGTCCTTTATGGTATTTAATTCAACCCTTGTTTACCGGGGTGATCTTTACTTTGGTGTTTAATAATATCGCCAGTATTCAAACCGGAGGAGCACCACCTTTTCTTTTTAATTTGGCAGGGATTACCATGTGGAGTTATTTCGCACAGTGTCTCAATAATACCTCCAATACCTTTGCTAGTAATGCGGGTCTGTTTGCTAAAGTTTATTTTCCGAGAATAATTTCTCCAATGTCTCAGGCTATTTCTGCTTTATTTAAGCTGAGTATACAGCTTTTTATTTTTACGTGCTTTTATCTGTATTTTGTGGTTAAAGGATTTGAAATCAGTCCAAATGCTACGCTTTGGTTTTTTCCTTTTCTATTGTTGATAGTCGCAATTTTAGGTTTAGGTACCGGGATGCTTATTTCGTCTCTTACTACCAAATACCGGGATTTCAGAATTCTAATTGGTTTTGCGACCACGCTTTTGATGTACATCTCTGCGGTGATGTACCCTATATCCGAGGTGCAGAATAGTAAAACGCTTTCGGAATATACCTGGGTTGTTGAATTAAATCCTATTGCAATTCTTATTGAAGCCTTTCGCTATATGACCCTGCAGGAAGGGATTTTTAATTGGGGACTGTTGGGATACTGTGCACTACTAAGCCTGATGGTGTTTTTTGTGGGTCTGGTGGTTTTTAACCGTACGGGCAGGAATTTTATTGATACGATTTGATGAATTGTAACATCTATGGTTCTCGATACACTTGTTTTCGGCTTTGGCCTCAATCAAGCACTCGAACTGACAGCGTAGTCACTTCGAGTGAATTAAGCGGAACGATAGTGGAGCTTAATTTGTATCGAGAAGTCGTCTATTCATAATATTATTCTATGTCGATAATCCTTAAAGCCGAAAATATTTCTAAGCAATACCGCCTGGGAACGGTTGGGACGGGCACGCTACGTGACGATTTTAAGCGGAACTGGGCTAAGTTGCGGGGCAAGGAAGATCCTTTTTTAAAAGTAGGTGCTGTAAATGATAGAAGTCAAAAGTCAACAGAGGATTATGTTTGGGCGCTACGCGATATCAATTTTGAGGTAAAGCAAGGCGAAGTACTAGGAATTATAGGAAAGAATGGCGCGGGTAAGTCTACTTTATTAAAAATCTTATCCCGGGTAACAGCCCCTACAACCGGGGTAATTAAAAGCCGGGGACGTATAGCTTCGCTGCTCGAAGTAGGTACAGGTTTTCATCATGAACTTACCGGCAGAGAAAACATTTATCTCAACGGAGCCATTTTGGGTATGACCAGAGCGGAGATCAACACTAAACTGGATGAAATCATTCATTTTTCAGGTTGTGAGCGCTACATAGACACACCAACCAAACGCTACAGTAGTGGGATGACGGTACGCCTGGCATTTGCAGTTGCTGCCCATTTAGAACCCGAGATTCTTGTTGTGGATGAAGTGCTTGCGGTGGGTGATGCTGAATTTCAAAAAAAGGCAATAGGTAAAATGCAGGATATATCGCAGGGGGAAGGCAGGACGGTGTTGTTTGTAAGTCATAATATGGCGAGTGTACGGAGTCTGTGTATACGTGGACTTTTACTAGAAAACGGGACATCTATTTACGAAGGAGATATAGATAGTACTGTAGGGCATTATTTAGATAAAAATAAAACTAAAACTAGTAAATCCTTTGTTTCGCCATTAGTTTTTTCCGAAGATCAAATTGTGCGAATTAAAAGTTTTAAAATTCTCTCAAAAATTCAGACCGGTTCAGAATTTGACTATGAGTTCGTTTTGGAGAGTAGATATTCAAATACTGTAGAATTAGCAATAGGCTTCGTAACCTCTCAAAATGAAAGAGTGTATCAAATTTTTTCAGGTAACTCTTGTGAGCCTTTTAATTTGATCGATGGTGAGCAAATTATACGAGGGAGTATAAAACAGTTACCCCTAACTGCAGGGAGTTATACGCTTAACTTATGGGCGGGATCAGGCAAAATTCAGTATGTATTTCATAAGGATGCCCTTCAAGTCGAAGTAAGTTTAGGAAGTTTTAAAGAAACTAAAATAGTAGCACATCGTAATTATGCTTTAGTTGGGGATGCAAAATGGGAATATCATGATTGAACACAAATATAGAACGCATAATCGAGAACCTTTCTTTGAAATTGCGCGAAGCATTATTCCTGCAAACGGTCTGGTATTGGATGTAGGAGGAGGAGATGGAAGTTTTGCTAGGTTTTGCGGATTGTCAAACCTGTTTATCTTAGAGGGAAACCCTGAAAGCGCAGAAAAGTTAAAAGCAGCGTTTAGTAATGCGGTTTATGGAAGATTACCCAAACTCCCGTTTGAGGATCGCTTTTTTGACGTAATTCATATGAGCCATGTCATTGAGCATTTACAGCCTCAAGAAGTTTATGATACTCTGGTTGAATTTGACCGCTGTTGCAAGCCCGGAGGTGCGTTAGTGATATCAGCTCCGTTGTTATGGGAAGGGTTTTATAATGATTTGTCTCATGTAAAACCCTACACACCTCATATTTTTAAAAAGTACCTGTGTGACTATCAAGAGAATAATTTCACGAGACCTAAGATTTCCAATACATATAAGGTAGAACGTTTGGTTTATAGATATAAGGTTAAAAATGAAAATGCAATTTTTCAACCTTCAAAAAATAAGTTTTACAATAAATTAAAATCGTTATTTCAAAGGTTCTATTTTTCTACGTTCCAATTTTACGAGAAAAGTGGGTATACGATCGTTTTAAGAAAGAAAGCCGATTAAGTGTTTAACCGGCTTTTTAGGGTCTAGTTTACACCACATGCACGATGTTTAGGGTATTGAACGCCCCATTGTTGAGGTGGTATTGTACTCCGTTCATTTCTTGAAAAAAGGAGAGTTGTAAGAGCATCATCGTGATGCCGGTTCCTGTAACGACAGCCGGAGCAAGTGTCACATTATCCGGTGTCAGGTTGATAGGAAGGTTCACCGGATCGCTAAGCTGCAAATCTCTGACTTCGGTTGTAAAATCTAAATTTAAGAAGGCCGACTGCAAGGTGACGTGGGTAGCTCCCGGGGGAGCGACCAGTTGCGTGCCCGGAATAAAATCGGGAATGCTGATCTCACCGGTGGTCGTGTTCACGGTATAGTCAGCACGAAGGACTTGCGCCAGAATCGCATTTTCGTTGAAGTCAAAATTCTGTAAAAGTACTTTACCTTCGGGAGTAGTCAGCCCCACTGCAGGATTGCGTAAGCCTCTTGGTGAGGTGGTATCCTGATTTTTAATCAAACTCATTTGCCGCATGAGTCTTGAAGTGAGGGTTCCATCTTTAGCATTACGGATCAATTCGAGAAGTGCGCGTCGCAGTACTTTACCTGCGGTCGCCGCCAGTCCAAATTCGTTACCGTTTTCACGGGTGCGCACAAAGGCCGGATCATTTTTAATACGGTTTTTGCTGATACCCCCTTTGGTACGAATCAGATATCCGTTTTTTCCTTTGTAGAAGGTTAAATCGTCGAGCGTACCTTCAATTTTGATCAAACTTTTTAAAACTGCCATAGTCTTAAGTATTAAATTAAACATTCTATTTGGTTCTTGCGGTTCTGTTTAGATGACCTGATCTGCCGGAATACAACTTTTGGAACAGCGTAGGTATGCAATTGCAGAACTGCTTGAACATAAGGTGAAGCTAGCCCGAGCTTTTTACTTTGCCAAGGTGCGGTTGTCATTGCTGCCGTAAAGATTCCTTTATGCCTTTTTTTCCGAATTGTGTTATTTGCTCCATTTTAAGAATGCCATGCTTTATATACGGCTTTGATACGGGGTGACTACGGGATTGCCTTGGGGATTAATCCCCTTTTTTAAGCCTTCATTTTGAAAATTCTTTAAAGCATGTAAAATTTATATCGTGTTGATTATGAATTGGTTGAAAAACATGTTGCTTATGCTTATGGCTCGGATCTGTATTTACCCTCAAGATGTTGCAATGATCACCGGAAAAGGAATACGGTACGGTAGGCAGGTGATACAGGATATTAAAGTACAACAGGGTAAATCCAGACATCAACTGGTGACTATTGAAGAATTGTGTTTATATCTCGATCTGCCATACCATCAAGTATATGCAATGATCAATCCAAGAAAGCCCGTACCCCATCAACCCTAATCCATTTATATTAGCTTTTAGATTTTTTAAGTTATGCACGATCAACCTTTAGTCTCTATCATTATCCCTACCTATAATCGGGCTCATTTGATCGGGGAGACTTTAGACTCGGTCTTGGCACAGACGTATACGAATTGGGAGGGTATTGTAGTGGATGATGGAAGCACGGATGCTACTGATAAAGTATTGGCCGAATATGTAGCGAAAGATTCCAGATTTCAATATCATCACCGACCGAAAGAACGACCTAAAGGTGCTAATGCATGCCGAAATTATGGGTTTGAGTTAAGCAGGGGAGAGTTTGTAAACTGGTTCGACGATGACGATATTATGTTAAAGCATTTTCTTCAAACTAAAATAAGCCATATAGATCAAAAGGAAGTTTTACATATTTGCGGCGGCTATCAAGGTACTAAGGATTTAAAAGATTTATCAGTATTTCAGTGTAAAAGCGAATCTCTTTATAAAGATTATGTTTTATGGAACATTCAAATTTTTACTCCATCTGTATTATTTAGAAGGAGCTTTTTAGAAAACAAGAATTTATTTAATACAGAGTTACATAAAGCCCAAGAGGCAGAATTTCTATCCCGGATTTTTTTCACCTTACCCAGACGTTATTATTCTATTACTCAAGAACCTTTGTTTATTTATAGACAGCACGAACACAGTAAATCTCAAATCAATAGATTGGAATACAACAAAAAATTCAAATATAGCGAAGCCTTTTTTGCAGTAGCAAATATCTCAAGAGCCAAGAGAATTCGCGATGTTGATCTCATTGAATACTTTGGAAATTTTCTGATTAATGCTTGCTTTCGGGCCCTGGAAAAATCTGATAAAAAAACCTACTATTATATAAAGTGGAATATTTTTTTTCTTTTACAGCCATATTCAACAAAAAAAGCTATCGAATTCTTCGGGACTGTTGAGCTACTAGATATTTATTTTAAAAGCAGTTACAGGCTTGAGAAAAGGTGGAGACAATTCAATTGGAAGTCGCTAGTATCCTAGGTCATGGATGTAAGCATTATTATACCATTATTCAACAAAGAAGACTTTGTAGTAGAAACATTAAAATCTATAGAAGATCAAACCTTTATGGATTGGGAATGTATTATTGTAGATGATGGATCAACTGACAATTCTTTGGGAAAAGTCAAAGATTACATCCAAGACAAGGAAAGGTTTAGATTATATAATCGCCCTCACATAAGAATGAAAGGGGCTAGTACTTGTAGAAATGTTGGGTTAGAAATGGCAAAGGGTAAGTACATTCAATTTTTAGATGCAGATGATTTAGTTTCCTCGGAAAAATTAAAAAGACAAGTTGATCTATTGAATTATAAAGATGGGTTTACAATTTCGACGTGTAGATGGGGAAGGTTAAGCTCTGGAGAAACAATAATTTATGAAAATTTATCAAGTTATATAAACTGTAATAGTGTTCCTGACTTCTTGAGTTCTTTAATCAAGGACCACGGATATTTTCCATTACATGCTTATCTAATACCTAAAATACTCATTGATCGTGCAGGGCAGTGGAATGAACATCTTGGTTTAAATGATGATGGAGAATTTATGGCTCGAGTACTTTGTTATACACAACGAATCATTTTTTCGTCTCATTCTTTAGCATTATACCGTACACATTCTGGAAATAATCTAAGTAGTTCAAGCGATTTAAATTCATTAAAAAAAGCAATGTACAGTTGGCAACTCATAGACAATCAACTGGCAATAGCTTTTGGACAACGTCAACATTTTTATATAGAGTGGAATTTAAAAAGTTTCTATAGGGAAGTAAAACAGAATAATCCAGAATATTTAAAAGATCTCGAACCTTTTTTTGAAAATGTAATTGTAAAAAGTTCTAAGTTCAGCACCGTTAAGCGAAGACTTAGGAAACGCTTAAAATCTTTCTTATCATTTGCTAGATAAACAAATATTTTCAGGCAAAAAGGTGCTACTTATAATGCACTATGGCAGTCTTGGAGGCGCAGAACGCCAGGGCCTGGGATTAGCTAAATTTTTGACAGAAGAATACCAATGTGAAGTGTCTCTTTTGCTTACGTTTAGCGATGAACTGCAGCCCGATTTTAAGCAATTTGCAACAGCTTGTCATATCAGACATATTTTCCATACACACGCTCCTTATTTGGTGTGTTGGAAAGAACTAAGCTATCGTAATCTGAAACGGCTGGTATGGAGCTTCAAGTACATTTGGGGTTACAGGAAAATACTTGAACCCTATGGATTTGATTATATATTTCCATTTCTAAACTTTCCATCTAAAGTTGCCTTTTATCTGTATAAAGTTTTACCAACTGTTAAGTTTACGTTTTGGCATCAATTGGGGCTCGATGTTTTTAAACCTGATGAATTGTTTGAAAAATATGCATCAAGAGCTGTGCCGGCAGTCATAGCCAACTCACAAACCGGATTGGAGTTATACAAAAAGCACTATGAGCTTGATGTGGAAAAATCATATATCCTTCCTCAATATCTAACAATGGAATATCTTCATTTTGATAAAAAGGAAATCCGCAAAAAATTTAATATACCTCAAGACGCCCTGGTTTTCGGAATGATTGCACATTATCGTGAAGATAAAAAGCACGAACTCATTTTAGAAGCTTTTAAAAAAGTAAGTGAAAATTTCGAAGACGTATTTTTAGTATTTACCGGGAACAGGGAATCATCAGGATATACCCGAATTAAGTATGATGCACTTGAAAAATCTATTCGTGAAGAAGGTTTAGATAGTAAAGTACGTTTGTTATCCCAGGAATCAATAGAGGAAGTTTTGAGTAGTTTGGATGTTGGTCTATTAATTTCAGAAATAGAAGGAATGCCTAATGCTGTGATGGAATACATGCTTTATGGATTGCCTGTTATAGCAAGTGATCATCCCGGCTGTAAATACTTACTTAAAGAAAGTACGTATCTCATATCCAATAGCAGAGAACTCTTGATTGGCAAAATGTTAGAGCTATTAAATAGTCCGTCGGAACGCGAACTACAAGGGCTTAAAAATCGGGAACATATCAATAGCTTTACTAGGGAATCGTACGTAAGGGATTTAAGCATAATCATTAAGCGTCATTTATAAGCCGATGCCTAAAGTTTCAATCATATTGCCCACTTATAATGGACAGGCTTATATCGATGAGGCAATAGCAAGTATATTGAATCAAACTTTTGAAGATTTCGAATTGATTGTTGTAGATGACTGTTCAACAGACCATACACCAAGTTTGCTGGAATCTTTTAGGCTTCAAGATTCCAGGATCAAAATAATTACAAATAAGCAAAACTTAAAATTACCCGCTTCGCTTAATGTTGGGCACCGGCTGGCGCAAGGGGAGTATTTAACTTGGACTTCAGATGATAATATACTATATAGTAATTTCTTAGAGCGTTTAGTGACGGTTTTAGAAACTAGTAGCGAAGATGTAGTATATTCTGATTTTAATGTAATTAATGATCAAAGTAAACATATTAGAGTTTATAAAGTCAGTCCGGTAAGTCTTTTACCTTTTGAAAATGGAATTGGTGCCAGCTTCTTGTATAGAAAGGAAGTTTTTCAAAAATTTAATTATAATGAGGATTTGCACGGAATTGAGGATTATGATTTTTGGGTAAGAGCTGCTCAGGTATTTAGTTTTAGATATATAGATGAAATATTATATAATTATAGAATTCATCGAGCTAGTCTGACGTCTAAAATATTTAGAGATACCAAGGCGCAAAGAAATTTTGATAGAGGATTGAAGATAGTTCTTGATAATTTTCATTCAATGAGCCCTAATACCAGAAAAATGTTATTTCAATTTCAAAGGCCTGATAACTGGAATTGGAGTTTTTATTTTAAAGTTCGAAAAAAGGCTGAAGAGGAATTAAAGACTTGGGCAATTCATCAAGGTGAAGCTTATAATACTTTAGTTGAAAATTATTTGTCTAGACTAAGGTTTCTTTTTGTCAATTGCTCAAAACCGAATTATCAATCGAAGTTAATTCTAGTCAAACCCGAAATTTTGAGTAAAAGGTTCAGCCGTTACACTTCGCTTAAAATCTTAAAGAGAATGTTTATGAACATATTAAAAAGTCGGATTAATTTTAATTGTAATTAATGATTTTTAAAAAAATAGTTTTTAAGTATTGATTAGTATAGTTATTACATATTTTAATTCCTCAGAATTCATTAATCGAGCATTGTATTATGCGCATTTACAAAAGGTTGTTGAAAAGGAAATTATTGTTGTTGATGATGGTTCAGATAATAATAATAAGAAAATTCTAAGTCAATATGCTGATCTAATAGATTTATTGATTACCCAAAAAAATAAAGGGCAGGCAGCTGCTCGTAATGCAGGTATATCTAAAGCTACCGGCGACTTTATTCTTAATTGGGATGTTGATGATTATTTTGAAGCTGAATTTTCAAGTGAAGCGTTGAAAATTCTTGAGGAAAAGAGTAATATAAAATTGGTCTCAAGTTATGCGCTAAGAACTTCAAATGAAATATCAGGAGAACTTATTAAACCATTGGGAGGGAATTACCAAAATTTTCTCTTCGAAAATGCAGCGCTTGGAAGTGCGATGTTTCGAAAGTTGGATTGGGAAAATGCTGGAGGCTATGATGAGAAAATTAAGGTGGGTTATGAAGACTGGGATTTTTATTTGAGATTATTATACCCTAAAGGGGAAGCGTTTATCATCCCGGAACAGCTGTTTACCTATCACAGACACCCTGAAAGCACCACTTCACTAATTTTAAGGGAACGTTCGGCTTTAATTAAACGTAAATACATTTATAAAAAAAACGAAACAATCTATCAGCAGCATTATCCAGAGCTAATTGATGATGTATTTTACCGTTTGGAGCGAGAGGAACAAGAGCGTTATAAAAACTTGGAGCGTATTGAATATAAAATTGGATATTACATTTTGAATCCCTTACGAAAGTTAAAAAAACATTTCACTTATTTTAGAAAAGGTCTAACGAGTAAAGTTGTTGTGAAATAAGAAAGTTACTATCGGAGCAAAAGTTCTTGGTCTAAGATTATTGAGCGCTCATTTTTTCCTACAAGGCAGTTTATTTTTTAAGTAAAAATTAATAATCTATTGGTAATGAAGCCGATCCTAAAAATACAGTTTTCAGATTTTTGGCCTGGATTCATTTTAGAAGAGAATTATATCTACCGACTACTAAACAAAAATTACAAACTTGAAATATCGGATAATCCAGATGTTTTAATTTATTCCTGTTTTGGCAATGAGTTTTTAAAATTCAAATGTTTGCGCATTTTTTTTACATCCGAAAATCGAAGTACTAATTTTTTAGAGACAGATTATAGTATCTCGTTTGAATTCAAGAAAACAAAACGCCATTATAGGCTACCTTACTTTGCAGTTCGGATTTTAGAGTCAAATTTACTAACCCAACTTAAAATTCCTGAATTAGAAGAATCTTTAAGGTTGTATAATGCGAGAGAATTTTGCGCAATGGTTGTATCTAATCCAAGGTCTCAGGAAAGAATTGATTTTTATAAGAAATTAGATGCTTGAGCATGCCCCAAAAATTAGGACAGTAATTTAAGTTCCAAAATAACTTTAAATTTACTGTATTATGACACGAAGAAAGTTTACACCCAAGTTCAAAACCAAAGTGGTTTTAGAAGCTCTTAAAGAG
>Ga0208183_1000051_pt1 | contig 94189 bp, 72 predicted proteins | sample MalvirDeepMed_51_FD_184251 | JGI IMG/M metagenome (GOLD analysis project Ga0208183, IMG submission 184251) | Marine viral communities from the Global Malaspina Expedition - Malaspina viral metaG DeepMed_51 (SPAdes) (version 2) | ecosystem: Environmental > Aquatic > Marine > Oceanic | place... | reverse complement strand
GGCAATGCCTCAGCGATTGGCACTCTTGTAGAGCTCAGTAGCGGATACTTGATACTGGCAAAGATGCATGATGCGACTGCGACATCAGCCGTAGAGGGCTTCAGTGCCGCGCTGAACAGAATGCCATCCCTATCTGCCAGCGTAGTTGTCACCTAAACGGATTGAGAGGTGATCAACGTGCGTTATTCCACAGAGCGTAAGGAAGCCATCCTCAAGAAGATGGCGCCGCCTATGAGCATGGCCATCCCGGAATTGGCCAAACAGGAAGGCATCACTGCAACAACCCTCTACAATTGGCGGAAACAGGCCAGAGAGCGAGGACAAGTTTTGCCATCACGTTCCACCCAGCCCGACCAGTGGACCAGCCAGGAGAAGTTCCAGATCGTCCTGGAGACGGCCCCGATGAACGAGGCCGAACTCAGCGCCTATTGCCGCGAGCGTGGGCTCTACCCCGAGCAGGTGGAAGCCTGGCGGGATGCCTGCATGAACGCCAACGACGACGTGGCAGCGCAGGCCAAGCAACAACGCCAGGCTCGCAAGGCGGAGCAAAAGCGGCTCCGTAAGTTGGAGCGCGAGCTGCACCGCAAGGACAAGGCCCTCGCCGAGACGGCGGCCCTGTTGACCCTGTCAAAAAAAGCCGAGGCGATCTGGGGCACGACCCACGACGAGGACGACTGACCAGCCTCCCGGATCGCCAGCGCATCGTGACCCTGGTGCAAGACGCCCAGCGTGACGGGGCTCGGCTGGCCAAGGCCTGTCAGGTGATGGGCATCAACGTGCGGACCTACTACCGCTGGGTCGCAGAAGGCGAAGTGACGGCGGACCGCCGCCCCGACGCCGATCGCCCGGAACCGGCCAACAAGCTATCTCCCGAGGAGCGAAAAGCGATCGTGGCGTTGTGCAACGCTCCAGAGTACCGAAGCCGCCCTCCGGCCTTCATCGTGGCCGATCAGGCTGACAAGGGCCGCTATCTGGCCTCTGAGTCGACGATATACCGAGTGCTTCATGAATATGATCAGCAACATCACCGGGGCCGACAGCAGGCCCCTCAGCGTAAGCGCCCACCGACCACTCACCAGGCGACGGCGCCGAACCAGCTTTGGTGCTGGGACATTTCGTGGCTGCCCGGTCCCGCGCGCGGCACTTGGTGGTATCTGTACCTGATAATGGACGTCTTCAGCCGCAAGATCGTCGGGCACGAGATTTATGAAACAGAGACTGGCGAGCTGGCCGCTGAGTTGATTCAGAAAACCTGCTGGCGAGAGCGCCTGACAGATCGTCATAAACCCTTGATTCTGCATTCAGATAACGGCAGCCCGATGAAGGCAGCGACCTTCCTGGAAAAGCTCTATGACCTGGGCATCACTCCCTCGTACAGCCGACCGCGAGTCAGCAACGACAATGCCTTCGCCGAGTCGGCCTTCAAGACGCTGAAGTACCGGCCGGGCTTCCCCGTCGACGGGTTCGCCACCCTGGCCGAGGCTCAGGACTGGGTTCAGCAATTTACCGAGTGGTACAACCATGAGCACCGGCACAGCGCCCTTCGCTACGTCACGCCGAGCCAGCGTCATGACGGCGAGGCCAAAGGCATTCTGACGCAGCGCCGAGAGGTCTTCGAGGCCGCGAAGCAGCGTCACCCGGAGCGATGGTCAGGTGACATCCGAAAACTCGACCTGCCGGAGATAGTGCATTTGAATCCGGAGCGGGATCCGATACCGCAGGCAATAGGGTTTTAAAAAGCCAGAACCACTTCATGTGCCAACTATGTTGACAGATTCCGAGGGCTCTTAATAAAAAATACCTACCAAGTTTGACGCCAAGAATCCCTAATGCTCTCGAAACGGTCGATTTTGACGGTTAAAAGATACCTTAGATTCTTGCCACTTGAGTTATGCTATTAGTACACACTGATTCAGCTTGGATATATCAGGAGGCGGCACTCCCAGAGATATCGTTCTACAGGTCGGGTGTATTACTCGACTGATCATCACTACTCAAAGTTACTCGCGTTTGCTGGACATGAATTCGACGAATGATTCTCTCATACGTCTCGGCCCCCCTTTGCCTATCGTTGGAGTCATCAATATGCCAGATGCTACCTATACACCGTCACTAGTGAAAATCAGCGCTGACAAGACGCTTGTCATCTATCAGCGAGTACTCGAGGTGGACACCGCCGAGCTTATGAACGAGGAGCATGCTTTTCGACCAACGGTCGCGACAGAGAGCCTGCCCCTAGCGCCTGTCCGCTTCCGCAGCAACGTTCAATCGACTCACACTTCCGAGGAGTTCGTGAATTTTCATGTCATCAAAGCCATCGTATCCACACAGAAAGTGCCCGTCTCACAAAGTGTATTTTGCATCGAGATCGATATTGGCAGACTCAACGAAGATGAAGTCCAGGTGGTGAGATTCTATTACCAGGTGCTACAGCCTCTGCTCGAGCTTGGCTGGGAATGGATCAATATCCACAACCTACATACCACTGGCGATATCAATATTAACGAGAAGAAGTTATGGAACAATATACTCAGAAACTTCATTAGTGATAAAAGATTACAATACGCATGGAGCAATGTAGTCACTCAACAAAACTTGACAATAACACACAAGCAAATCTCATCAATGTTCAAGCATCGCTATTCCACTGACTCGATTAGAAAGTTTATGAACACAATAATGGATAGCGCTAATAAAAGTCAAAGTAATGCATCTAAAGATAGAAATATAGCAAACGGCGCCACTGTCGCTAAAACAAGTAAGAAGAACACCCATAGCAAAAGAAAAGATAATAGGAAGCAGAAATCAGATACCAATAAGAAAAGCAATATAAAAGAAAAAAACAAGTACTCGAACAATAAGAGGGAAACCGACTCGAATCCGCAAATGGGACTTGCACTTTCAAGTTGGCTTGACTGATGAACAGGAGGCTTTCACGTGAGTGAACACCAACTACCTGACCAAATATTGGCTAATTACGACCTCAATGCGATCGGGTCCCGCTGGCCCCTTGTACCGGAGTGGCTCAAGAGGAGCCTCCCACCCTTGATTGCCTCAGAATATCGCCTCAGTGCTCGCCTCTTTGCCGCCGATTACTCGGAGCCAGACCTTGTGCCCCAAGTAGAAGAGTTTCTAGAAAGCCAATTTTTTATGGAAGATGAGTCACATCGAAATCATAGAATGTCTCACTGCCTTCATTACACGGTGAACTACCGATTTACATCGCTCACTGATCCTCGCGTAAGCAGTATCCGAAAGCTGCTTAGACTGATTTTTTGTCAGCCTCGTCGTACTGTAAGACGTGGCTCTGCCATCAAATATTACACCCAGATACTTGAGCTTAGAAAGGCGCTTAAGCGGCTACTTAACTGGGGCGACCTGGATGATATTCAAAACAGTTTCCCCAGACCCATTTCCCCTACCCTGGGAGAGCAGTTAGTTCCTCCTCCGGAGCATTTTTCCGATGCTGATTTGGAGCTGCTCGAACAGTTTCTTCATGCCTATGATAAAGCAACTGATCGTCCATCGGAGCATCCCAACCATCTGCGCAATAAGAAAGCGACACGCGCTTTGCTTGACGAAATTTATCAGTCGAGCCAGCTCACTCGTAGCCCAATAAGAAAACAGCATAGAGCTCGCAATGAAAATCAAAAAAGACGTCAACATGTCGATACCATTCTTCGTGATTCGCCACTTTGGGCCAGTGACAAATCTTACAAAATTCATGCTGAATATACCGACTATCGCTCCCTTGACAGGTCAATCCAAGCACTTGACCATGCCTTAATAGAGGATGATGAAGAGCTCACGGATGACAATGAACATCAGAATGAATCATCATCTAATGATCTGAACCAAAGCAGTATCTCACCCCTCGACCCAGTGAAAGAGCTATTCCATAACACGCTGCTTTCACAAGGCGATCAGGCGCTTCACCTTGAGAGCGTACAGCTCTTGCAACAGGCCCGCAGTCTCAAGACATCTGCAGACATCAGCCTACGCCCACAAGAAGAGGTTCTAGCAGCTTTACGTATCTTCCAACCACCGAAAGATGAGGAATTTCTCATGGAATCTGAGAGTGCCATTGCAAACCGACAAGCCTTGGCATTTCTTAGCATTCTACTTTGCAGTGGAATAGCACCTGAGCGCTTGCTGCAGACGACGGTAATCTCCCGATCCCCCAAGCTGCCCCTCAATAGCGACAGCAATCGTGAGTGGATCATCTGCCAGACGCTGGATCAAATTCCCAGCTGGTCACCGGAGGAGGGGCTACTCCACTACTCTGTCAACAAGGCACCTACCGAAACCATCATCACGTTGCCCTTGCCCAACGCTCTCAATCACTCACTCATGGCCGAAAAGGTATGGCTCCCCGGCGCCCAGCCTTTCAAAGCACTGAAATCAATAATCGAGAAAAAACTCAAGCGCTGGGGGGATAATCGCCCGGGAAGTACCCTGACGTTGAGGCGCGTGTCTGCCAGTCATCATCATTGGGTGGTGCCTGCCTGTGAAGATGAAGTGATCGCGACCTGGTTGCGAGGCGAGCTCCCGCTCTCACTCTCTGCCCCGGCAACGTATCGAACGATACCTCTGCACAAGATTCAGAAGGCTTTTCTCTCGGCTCAAGCTGCGCTTGGCCTATTTCCCTTATTAGAAGAAGACTGTCGTACACCTCGCGAAGATCACACCGTGGGATCCACAAAAGCCCAGGAGCCGAGCTATTTCAAACGTCCGCTTCATTTGCTGACGCAACTTACCAAGAGCCACGCCATGCTGGTTACCTCATTGATTACCTCACAAGGGAATCGTAGTAGCGACTTACGGGCAGTCGGCGAAGCCATTGCCCGGCAAGGTCAGATACTGGGAGCGCTGACCTTACTTGCATGGCAGCTCTGCACCTTGGCTCGCCCAATTGGATCCAAAACCCAATGTGAGCAGCTGGAAAATACGCTCTGGCTACGCGACAAGGATTCGGCTCGGGCACAGGAAAGCCGCCAAATTCCACTTGTCCCTGCCCTTGGCGCATTGCTCCGGCTTCAGCATGAGTGGCGGGAGGAATGGCAACGATGGTGGAAACGCCACGGTGGCAAAGCAGACTTTCTTAGGCATGAACAAGTCGCCTACCCCGTTCAATGGAAGTTCAATGCCTCGACAATGATGTTGACGCAGCAACGCATGCAGCATGCTGACTGGCGACAGTGGCTCAAGGATCTTCCAACATTCATGCCTTCCCCTTTGGCAACTGAATTGAGCCAGTGGGGCCACCAGCCTTCCAATATCACGCGCCACAGCATGCTCACCGCGCTCCAATCGCGACTTTCTCACGCTGAATTTAGCGCACTCGCTGGGCACACCACCCAGGGGCACTCACTCCAATCCCCGGCCAGTGATCGGAGTCTGATTCAATCGGCGACACGAAGCGCACTAACCGATATCGCCAGACTATGCGGCTTGACACCGGATCTGCTTCACAGAGACGACCTCCCATGGCCCATTGAGCACGCCGGACCAGCCATTCAAGGAGATAGAGGATGAGCGCTGTTACCACCATTGATCTTCGGAAGAAAACCGATGTACCTGCCCAGGCCACGCACCAAGAGCTTACAACTCCGAAGCTGTCTCCGATCGAGCTTTCGAAAACACTGGGTAGGATATTCCGTCGCTGGGATGATCCAGGTCATCGCCTTTTCTCCTCATCTGAAGAGCTCAGACATTTCCGCAAGAATGTCGCACGCTACGCCTGGCGACGGCATAAGAAAAAGGTAACCAGAGCACAGGCTAGAGCGCAAAGTGCGCCTTCCACCAAGCCGTCTCGCGCTCGACACAATGCCACACGCTTGAACCAGCGAGCTGTACAAGCCTTGATTCGCAACGCCATCCAGCTTGCCAAGGAAGCTGAACTCGACTTCAGCTCCCGAAAGGTCACCAAGGAAGTCGCGCTTGTACTGACTCATCTCAACCGAGAGCCTGACTTCGAGGCTACGATTCCGACCAGTATCAAGCGTCCGGTCAGACCCTCATCCGCGGCTACCTCATCACGAGATATCAAGGTTCAGCAACGGGTGCTGGATTCGGTACGCGCCCTGCAGAGCATTCCCGCCAACCAATGTACACCAGAGCAGTCTCTTCTCTTCCTGGCCCTGAGCATGGGTACCCTGCTGGGGATGGAGGAAGAAGTGATTCGCCATACCTTGCTGAACTTGAGCCCAGAGCACCTGCCACGCCTGAACACCAAGCGCGGCCCTCACCATTGGTTCATCGGCTGTCTGCCAGGGTTATCTCGAACACATCCAGCCCATTACCGGCTAAAAATCCCGAATCATCTCAGGAGGCTACTCAGGGCTTGCCGTCAGTCCCCTGTCGCATCACCAGCCACCTCCTCCCAGCGAGCAGATGTATGGTGGTTCTCCTCGGATGCTACGCTGGATCTGAACAGTCCATTGGAAGCACGAGCTGCCCATCTGGATCAGCTCTTGGTCACCGGTCTTTCACAGCTACTAGATAGCCAGGCATCACGCAGGACTGGTTCCTCCGCTTCGCTGAAGAATGTCCGATCATTGCTTCGTCATGCCTTCCGGTGCACGACATTGTTGGGCCCTGCGCCCCTCTGGTCACAGCTGCTTCGACGCTATCCCCTGCCAGTGTGTAGCTGGCGCTCTCCTTGGCAACATGACGAAAGCCTCTTTTTTTCGGCGAAAACTCTCCCTACCTCCAATACGTCAAGCGCTTCCGGCGCAATGGAGGTCTCTGAACCGGAAGACATCGAGATTGATCTTCACACCCCTGAACTCCTTATGGGAGGAGGCGTCAGGAGTAACGAATCGTCACCATCAACCTCCCCTCGATACTGGCAGGATCAACTCTCAACAGACTGGTATGTGAAAGCAGGCAACCAACTGTATGCGTATATCACTGAACTGGAGCATGAAGGTCTGATAACCCCCAGAGGGGAACCCGCGATCCAGCGGCATGACACCATTACGTCTCGCTACGCGAAGAGACTGATACACATGCTGGGCGAGGACAGCTATCCACTCTGGATATTGCTATGGCTGTCTTATCAATCGAGCACTCAAGGCAACAAAGCCAGCACGCTCAGGACTTACCTGAGTCGACTGACGCCCACCTCCATGATGATGTTGCCCGATATCCCATGGTTGACGCTCTGGGATGGAGAACTGATGGAGGCGATCAGCGAACAGCTACCGACTCAGAAAGGCTGGGACACTTCGACGTCCCACAACTTCTTCCAGACGTTCAATCAGTTCATCAGCTTCTGCCAAGGTAACGATCGATTAACGGGTATTCCCCCCGTGCAGGGTGAGGGAGGTCGCTTCATCAGTACATTGCGTACACATCTGATCATGCCGCACGAGGCGGAACATCTGACCCGGGCGCTCTCCCGAAGACGGAGTGGATTGCGGCGCAGCTGGCTGATCGCCTTCCTCCTTGGCTACTACGGGGGCCTGAGAGCTGGAGAAGTCATGGCATTGACACTGCATGACGTCATCATCAATCAGCCGGGAGATGACGGCCCCACCTACTGTTACGTAGAAATCCATGCTGGGAAGACCGCAAATGCTCGTCGCAGCGTTCCTCTTCACCTTTTGATATCCCCAGAATTGATGACGCTGGTGAAAGAATGGATTGATAGGCGCCGAGAGTCCTTTGCTGGCCAGCATCGTTTGAAGAACATTGCCTTGCTGGGGCCAGAAAGCTCTCCGCTGGGCTATTCAAGAGAGAGCCTGCTGACCCCGCTCATGGCATGGGCCCGGCAGTCTCTCCGGGGTGCCCTCACGCCCGGACTGAAGTTGGAGGACATCCACTTCGATTTTCATCTCTTGAGGCACAACGCGATCTCGTGGCTCGTACTTCGTCTCTACAGCGACGACTACCCTCAGCTCCTGGATCGTCTTTCCTCCGCCTGCCGAGGGCATTGGTCCTTCACTCCCCCTGCACTGGCGAACTGCCGCCGAGCGGTCTACGACGTACTGGAAAGAGATGCCAAGGCACGAGGTCACCGTCTCGAGTTACTCGCCAAGTTGATCGGGCACCGCAACTCTCAAACACTGACACATCACTACACGCACGTGCTGGGTGAGATACATGGTGAGGTACTTCTAGAGCTGATGAAGCGACGCTGAAGGCGAAGGCCGCATACTCGCATACTGGCTGTCGCCTATCGAAGCCGAAGCGCAGGTGGTCGGCGGGCTAGAGATAGCCCAACCCCGATGCATCACCCTCCATCACTTGCGGTGTTGCACTCAGAGTCCACCTGCGCCATCTCACGCCCGGCGGTCGGAATGAATCAGGAGGTGCAGTAGGCCGTCCGAGTCTGTACACACGGATGGGGCATTAGCAGTTCATGCGTGGTGCGATGATCTCCTTGATACTTTGAAAGACTGATCGCCCCAAATTGTCCTTAAAGAGAAAAATCAAAGCGCTCACAGCTCGCATACTAACCATTTTCCCTGCAGGGAAAATTTATGGTTAGCTTCGCTATGTCTGGCTAATTATCCCTATAGGGATAATTTTCTGGATTCATAGAATAATTGCAGCACTTGTTCCCTAAATCCAAGCATCACACCGCCTGTGTTGCACGACACTCCGGATAGGCCGAGCATCCCCAGAACTGTTGGCCCTCTCGCGCACCGGCCTTGACAGTGCGCAGCACCATCCGGCTGCCGCATTTCGGGCATTCACGTCTCGCCTGTGATTCATTGCGCTGTTTGAGATGCTGCACATGGGCACGCTGGGTCGCCCGAGTCGGGGCCAGACGCCCCGTCAGCAGCGCCTCATGCATGGCCTCGAGCTGCGCCTCGCTGAAGACGGGGTTCTGAAATGACTGTACGAAGGAAACGAAGTCAGTCCCGCGCGTCACGTTGGATGGCATCTCACCTTTGAGCCTGGCGCTGCCGACGAAGACGATCACGGAATGCAGATGCTCGGGAGTCACGCCAAGCGTCGTCTCCAGCGCCTTGAGGTGCCGGTAGTTCTGACGCAATGGGTTCTGGAAGCTGAACGACTGGCGAGGAAACTGCTGGGTCCAGTGCGCCTCATGCTCACTGCCGAAGATCCAGCCCTTCATGTTCTTGGTTTCCAACACGAAGCAGCCGAATCGCGACAGCAGCACATGATCGATCTGGGTGGTGCCGTTCGTGGTCTTGAGGGTGACATTGTGCAGCGTTCGGTAGCCTTGCTTGCCGAGGCGACGTGCCATCCAACGCACCCGCCACTCGCCGATGCGACCTTTCATGCGGGGGGACTTGAGGTAACGACTGACGAAGGACGCCAGGACGAGGCATAGCAGTACACTCATCACTGGCGCGATGTTCGAAGAGACAACCACTGTCTTGACTCCTAGTGCAGCCTTTACGGAAAGGAATCAAGCGGGGTGATTCGTCCAACCGAGAGTACTGAGTCGTGATGAAAGAGCGATAAGGCTGCGGCGCGCTTGCGGCAGGCCAATGCAGATGAACACTGACCGCGCCCGATGGCTGGGCGCGGTGCAGCAAGCGCAGGATTCTAATGACTGACCAGCGATCAAGCCACTGTTTTCATTAACTTATTGGGCATTAAACAGCGATGAAACGAATTCATTGACCGGGTCTGGCAAGAGATCCTGAGGATGATCCCCTCCCATGGTGGCCAGCCCACTCTTGCCCTTGGCTATCGCGGTGGCTTCCGTGGTATTCGTCGCAACGTCTATCACCTGCATCTTGACCTCGACTCGGTCAGGCTTGCCCGACCACTCAGTGGCCCTATCCTCCCAGTGCAAGATAGTGGGATAGACCAGATAGAGAGCGCCAGCCTCCATAGCAGCTTCCCACGCATCGTCTCTTGACTGCGTTGAGTTGCCGTAATTCACGCTATCTACGTGCTTGAGAAACGCGCCTTGAATTATCTGAGCGGTCGTCATGCCAGAGCCGGTATAACGCTGAGAGCCATAAACACCATCTCTTGGCACTGATACATAGATAGTGTCAGAGGAATCCAGGGAAAATGTCGGTGAACCAGCCGACTTCGTGAGCTGATGGCTATCCGCACATGCCGCTAACAGCAACATTGCCGAGAATAATGACAGCGCTCTTATCATTTTTCGCATCTTGTCATCTCCGTCCGAGTTGGAGTTATCAAGCTATAGCTCATGTTAAACATGCGGTGATTTGGATCAGCGGGCCAAGCCAGGGCTGCTAGCCTGGTGCCCTGAGTGGCATCACTCCGCCTCAAGCGTGACCTTGTCGGCATCAAACGCCAATCGCCCGGCGATCGCCTGCATTTCCTCGATAGGATGATCGTAACTCCAGGCGATATCGGGCAGATCCGGTAGCGAGTAATAGGTGCTGTCGCCCTTGAAGGGACAATGGGTGACGGTGTGAGAGACCGAGAGCTTCGCCATCGCCACATCAGCGCGCGGCAGGTAGAGCCTCGGTGGATAGCCCTTCTCGCGCAATTCCAGCGCGTTGCCAGTGTCAGCGATCACCGTCTCACCGACCAGGATTCGCACCCGCGAGGATGGCGGGTGCAGCGTGATACGCGGTTCGAGGTGGTCGGCCATGAAGACTCCTTTACGGGTTGGCGGGTGAAAGCGGCAGATGAAAGCGGCATATGAAAGTGCCTTGAGGCGCGTTCTGAAAGAGTCAGACCCTCAGACCCCACCGTCCCTGGCGAGACGGAAGCCGGAGAACGCCCAGCGCGCCTCGGGCGGGAAGAAGTTGCGATAGGTCGCGCGGATGTGATCGGCGGGCGTGGCACAACAGCCTCCGCGCAGCACCATCTGACCGGACATGAACTTGCCGTTGTACTCGCCCAGGCTGCCCGGCAACTTGCGAAAGCCCGGATAAGGACGATAGGCACTGCCCGTCCACTCCCAGACATCGCCGAACATCTGACCCGACGTGCCTTCGGCTCTCGCGGCCGCGACTGGCTGCAGATGATCCTGATCGACGAAGTTGCCCGTGAGGGGGACATCCTGAGCGACTGTCTCCCACTCGGCCTCGGTGGGCAGACGCGCGCTCGCCCACTGGGCGTAGGCGTCGGCCTCGAAGAAGCTGACATGGCAGACCGGCGCATTCAGATCCACCGGCACCAGGCCACTCAGGGTGTAGTGATGCCAAGCGCCGTCGCGCTCGACCCAGTAAAGCGGTGCCCGCCAACCTTCCGCCTTGACCGTCGCCCAGCCATCCGCCAGCCAGTGCTCGGGAGTGGCATATCCGCCGTCCTGCATAAAGGCGAGAAACTCGCCGTTGGTCACCGGACGGTCAGCCATCTGGAACGCTTCGACGAACTGACGGTGACGGCCCATCTCGTTGTCGTAGGCGAAGCCGCCTCTGGATGCGTCATGACCGATCTCGCGAATCCCGGCTGGATAGTCCAGCCATCCAAGCGACGGCACCTCCTGCGCAGGGGCTGGTGCCAAGCCAGGCGCCAGGTCATCCCGATAGGCCGGACACAGCGGGTTCTGCGCCAGGATGTGCTTGATGTCCATCAACAGCAGCTCCTGATGCTGCTGCTCATGCGGTAGGCCCAGCTCCAGACGGCGCAGAATTTCCGGCAGATGTTCCTGGGGCGGATTCTCGAGCAAGACTTGCATGGCGCGATCGACGTGCGCGCGATAGCGATAGACATCGTCGACGGTCGGGCGCGAAATCGTGCCACGCTCGGCGCGCGGGAACGGTACGCCATGGGTCTCGTAGTAGGAGTTGAAGAGGTGATCGTAGGCGGGGTCGAGCGTCTGATAGTCCGGCTGAAACGGCTTCAGGATGAAGGCTTCAAAGAACCAGGTGACATGGGCGATGTGCCACTTGGGCGGGCTGACATCTGCCATGCTCTGCACCATGTAGTCTTCCTTGTGCAGCGGCGCACAGATCGCCTCGGTGGCGGCGCGTACCCGCTGGTACGCGCGTAGCCACTCCTTGGCATGCAGGCTATCGGGTCTTTCGATGACGGTGTCATGGGCAGATGACATGATGGCTTCCTTTGCGAGTCTGGTTCTCTCCCTGAAACGTGATCGGACAGGCTCTGGCGGCCAGCACTGCTGACGCGCCTCTCCTGCCCCATCAGCGCTTGGCCGGGATGATGTCCCCACCCTATCACTCGTGCGGCTGATGCCAACTCTTCACGGGGCTCTGGTCTTTCCTCTGAAACTAGATCTCCCCCTGGTCTACCCCTGATCTGCCCTGACCTTTACTTCGCCGTAACGCACGTCCCGCTGCAAGTGTCTTGCCTGAGCGCGCCAGCCTCAGTTCTGCATCGGAATATTCTCTTCCCAACGAAAGCCGATACCGCCGCCCTGCCATACACCATTCTCCAGCGGGCTGGGGCCATGGATATCCACCTGCAGCGGCAGTCCGAAGCCAGGTGCCAGATCCTGAGTGCCACGCACAGTACTGCGATGCATGATCCGCAGGCCTTGCTCCTGTGCCGGCAAGTGCGCGCCGGGCGCGGCCCTATGAGCGACCGCCAGGTTATCGATGAACACGCAGTCGTTTTCCTGATACTCGAAGTCGAGGGCGTACCCCTCGGTGAAGCCGGCATTCAGGATGGCGTTGTACTCACGGCAGAGCTGCGTCAGCTCTTCGGCGGTCAGCAGCCGGAAGGCATCCTGATCGGGTAGCTTCTCGATCACTGCACCGGTCATGCCCAGATGAAGCCAGATGCACTTGCGACCGGTGATGGGGTGTTCGTGTACCACAGGATGTACGGCCCCAGAGGAGGAATTCACCGAAGCAAGACGGCGCCAGAAAGCCTGACGCTCGGCAGACAAGGCGTCATGGGCCGCGCCCTGATGAGCAAAGCAGGTACCGCCGCCGTTCTCGGCCGGGCGGATGATGTGGTAGCCGGAGTGCGAGAACGTATCGGTATTGAAGCTGCCGTCGTTATGCCACTGCGGCCCGACGCCGGGAATGCCGTGACGGCGATCGTTCGACAGCCGGAAGATGTGCCGGTTGCCATCGGGCGTGGCCGGATGCATCCCATGGGTACTGTGCAGCTCCTTGCCGCCCCACCAGCAACTGGCGCGCAGAAAGTCATCGGCCTCCAGGGGCGTATCGCGCTTGAAGACCAAGAAGCCGCGCTCGGCCATGATCGGCTCCAGCGGTGTGATGCTGCCGCCGAATTGCTCGATGACAGCCACCTGTGCCGGGTCGAACGGAACGCCCGGTGCTGACTCGGCTACCTCAGTGCGTGTTGGATTCGCCATGACACTGACCTCCTGTCGCGGCTCCCACGCTGGCGAGACGCTGATGTGTCATCAGGCCGCGCTATCGCTGCGTGATGACACCCACAACTCATAGACTCTCAGCGTGGGATGAATGTATCAGCATTCTCGCAAACACATTCCCGTGCGCCAAACATCGAACCTTCTCATCCCGAACGCCGCGAGTGACCCATCAGGGTGACGCTGGTCAATCACATCACTCGTATTTCTTCTGCCAACTCTTCACGGCGATCCGCTCCTTGAGCAGATCCAGCATGTCGATCAGCACCTGCTCGGTGATCTGCTCCGTCCTCGGGTCAGTGCGCGACCAGGCATCGAAACCACTCTCTGCCAGATGCCCCACCAACGCCGAGAACTCCTTGGAGCGCAGGCCGACCAGCGCTTCATCGACGAGATGACAGGCCAGATCCGACAGCGAACTTTCGAGCCCTTTGGTCAGCTGGGTGCCCATCGGCAGGCGCGAGACACGCTGGAGCTCCGGACTCTCGGCGAGAGTGCGGCTGACCAGGCCCCGCACATAGCGCAGGGTATCGTCGCGATTCTGGGTATAGACGTCCCCTGCCATGGTCTCGAGGCGCTGGGTAATTTCACGGATCAAGGCCTGCTTGCGAGGCTCCACGACACGCTCGATCACCGAAGATGAGAGGTCATCGCTATCGCGCAACTGCTGCTGCACGTTGTCGAGCATGCGCAGGGAAATACGGTCCGTCAGCTCTTCCAGCAGAATATCGAGATACTTGGCCGCCACGCCGTAGAGATACCAGCGGCGCACATCGATCAAGCCGAGACGCTGCAGGCGGAACAACAGCGAGATCACACGCAACACACGCAACAGGCGGAAGCCGCTCAGCGGGATACACCCCAGCACGTCATACCAGTGCACGAAGGGATAGAAGAACCAGCGGTGGTAGCGCCGCTCCGCGATGGCCACTGCCCACCCCGCCAGCACATCGAGCAGGAAGACGGCGACGAACGCCAGGTCGATGGAGAGGAAATTGGCGTGGATGTTCTGCTCATAGGCCGCATGCAACCCGGGTGTCAGGGCCTCGAAGGCCGTGTTCAGCGGGGGAATCAGGAAGAGGCTATCGAACAGCAGCAATGCCAGATTGGCGATCACGAGCACGATGATGAACAGATCCCACCACAGATGTATCCGCTCCCTGGCGGACGAGGGCGTGCGGGTGGCTGGCATGACAACTCCTTGGCGATTGTTTCAGAATGCGTAACGCGTCTTCCTGACTCAGCCTACAACGCTTCAGATGACCACGCTTCAGATGACCACGCTGCAGATGACCACACTGGCGATGACACTGTCTGCGAGGGCTTGCAGCGCTCCCGGAGCACAGCCCCTTGAAAGCACAGCCCCGAATCGCCGTAGACAACCTATTAGTGAGGGAGACACCCGCATGAAACAAGCGCAAGTGATGACATGGGCCGCCGTGATGAGCGCAGCACTCACCTTGGGCGGCTGCGCAGGCGCTCAATCCTCTGAGGATTATCAAGGCGTCGACGAGCCGCTGGAGAACACCTACTGGAAGCTGGTGGCACTCGATGACCAGCCGACACCCGTGGTGGAAGGCAAGCGTGAGGCCCATATCGTCTTGCATACCCCTGACTCTTCGACACAGAACTCGCGAGTGGCTGGCTCCACCGGCTGCAATCGCCTGATGGGGGAATATCACCATGATCAGCAAGAACTCGGCTTCGGCCGTCTGGCCACCACACGAATGGCGTGTCCCGGTGAAGCTGGCTCACTCGAGCGCGATTTCCTCGCGACACTCAACGACGTGTCGGGCTGGCAGATAGAAGGCAAGACATTGACGCTGATGGATGCACAAGGGGCGTCGCGTGCCCGCCTGGAGGCCGTTCACCTCTACTGATCCCTATCGCTGGCCGCTCAGTGCAGGGTGAAGCTGGACTGAATACTCTGCGCAACAGACCAGACACCACAACGCCGCCTCCCGTTGCCGGAAGGCGGCGTTGTGTCATGCGATCACCCCTTGCCGTCAGCCACTGAGCTCAACCTTGCTCTCTGTGCTGACTCAATGCTGGCTCATTGTTGACTCACAGCGTGAAGCCACCATCGACGGCGATGGCCTGCCCTGTCACGTGTTCGGCCTGGGCGAGGTAGACCACCAACTGCCCCATGTCCTCCGGTGTCTGGGCGACTCCCTGGGGCAGCAGGCTCTTCTGCAGGCGCTCCCATGCAGCGGGCTCGCTTTCGCCTTCCTGACTCCAGCGTGCCGAGAGCCCACTCTCGCCCCGCCACATGCCGGTGCCCACCACGCCCGGGCAGATCGCGTTGACGGTGATGCTTTCCGCTGCCACTTCCTTGGCGACGGCATTGGTAAAGCCGATGACCGCGAACTTCGAGGCACAGTAGTGCGACAGATCAGGAAAGCCGACCTTGCCGGCCATCGAGGCCACGTTGATGATCCGCCCGACGCGGCGTGAGCGCATCACGGCGACCTCGGCCTGAGTGCACAGGAAGGTGCCGCGGGCGTTGACGTTCATGACGCGGTCCCACTCCTCCACCGTCAGCGCATCGATGGAATGGATGCCGATGATGCCGGCATTGTTGACGGCGATATCGAGCGGGCCGAGTCCGGCCTCTGCCTCTTCAATCAAACGCCGCACGGACGCCGCATCCGCGACATCGACCTGAAGCGCCAGACACCGTCTACCCAGTGCCTCCACTTTTTCCGCCGTCTCGCGGGCGATGGCGAGATCCAGATCCGCCACCACCACGTCCGCGCCCGCCTTGGCCAATGCCAGCGCGATCCCCTGGCCAATACCGCGCCCACCCCCTGTCACCAGTGCAATCTTGTCGTTCAGTTGCATGAGTCGTCTCCTGAATCTCTCACTGAAATCTGCAAAAGCTGCGCTGCTGCCATGACGCTGGCACACTGCCCAGCGCCACTGGCCTCAGCTCAGGTGGTGGACTTCCTGAAGGCCGTAGACCGGCGTCGGGATACCCTCGAGCCGCGCCTTGAGCTGCAGCGCCAGATACTGGGAATAGTGGCGGGACTGGTGCAGGTTGCCGCCGTGGAACCATAACGCCTGCTGCTGGGTCGGCTTCCACATGTTGCGCAGCTCGCCCTCCCAGGGCCCGGGGTCCTTGAGCGTATCGGAGCCCATGCCCCAGCATTTGCCGACCTTGTCGGCGACGTCCTGCGAGATGATGCGTGCCGCCCAGCCATTCATCGAGCCGTAGCCGGTGGCATAGACGATCAGATCAGCGGGCAATTCCGAGCCGTCCGTCAGAGTGACCGAGCGCGGATTGATGCGCTCGATGCCAACGCCACTGCGCAACTTGATGTCACCATTGGCGACCAGATCACAGGCGCCCACATCGATGTAGTAGCCGGAGCCGCGACGCAGGTATTTCAGGAACAGGCCCGAGTCGTCATCGCCGAAATCGAGCAGGAAGCCTGCCGCCTCCAGCCGACGGTAGTAGTCGGCATCGCGCTTGCGGATCGCCTCGAAGATCGGGCGCTGGAAGTCAGGCAGTATCCGGTAGGGGATCGAGGCAAAGATCAGGTCCGCCTTGTGATGATCGATGCCGTTCTGCACCGCCTGCTCGGAATAGAGCGGCCCCAGCGCCTCTTCCATCAGCGAGTTGGACTTCACCACATGCGTGGAGGAGCGCTGCAGCATGGTCACGTCTGCATCGTGCTCCCACAGCGCGGCACAGATATCGTGAGCGGAATTGTTGGCGCCCACCACGACCACCTTCTTGCCACGATAGGCATCTGGCCCCGGGTGCTGACTGGAGTGCTGCTGCTCGCCTTCGAAGGTCTCGGCCCCCGGGAAGTGCGGCACGTTGGGCATGCCCGACATGCCCGTGGCCAGCACCAACTGCTTGGGCCGCAAGGTCACGGGCTTGCCGTCGCGTACCACCTCGACCACCCACTCGCCGCTCGCCTCATCGAACTGAGCACTCTCACAGGTCGTGGAATTCCAGTAATTGAGCTCCATGATCCTGGTATACATCTCCAGCCAGTCCGCGACCTTGTCCTTGGGCGCGAAGACCGGCCAGTTTGCCGGGAAGGGAATGTAGGGCATGTGGTCGTACCACACCGGATCATGCAGACACAGGGACTTGTAGCGATTGCGCCAGGCATCGCCCGCGCGCGGATTCTTGTCGATCACGATGGTTGGCACATCCATCTGTCTGAGCCTTGCGGCCAGCCCGATGCCGCCCTGACCGCCACCGATGATCACGCAATACGGCTGGCGCTCGCAGCCCAGCTCGGCCTCTTCGCGCTGACGCGACTCAAGCCAGGTCTCACGCTGCTTGTTGGCACCATGCTCGGCGCCCTTGGGGCGCTGCATGCCCAGCGGCTCGGGGAATTCCTTGAGTTCGCGCATGGCGGTCAACAGCGTCCAGCAGCGCCCTTCCTTCAGGCGCAACAAGCCCTTGCCGCGTGCATCTGCGGTCTCGAAGGTGAACCAGGCTTCGACGATGCCGCCGGCCTCACTGGCATCGCCATCCAGTTGCCAGCGAGAGGGAGCAACATGCTCAAGGGTCGCCGCGAGCATCGACTGGATCTCGTCCTTGCCCTCCGACGTCTTGAGATTCCAGGTGAAGGCGATCAAATCGCGCCAGTAGCATTCCTCGCCAAACAACGAGAGAACCCGGGCGATATCGCGCTGAGTCAGGGAGGACTCGAAATCATCGAGCCATTGCTGAGCGATCTGAGTTGGCGTGCGTGCGGTCATGGCGTCTCTCCGCGTGTTGTTGGATGTTGTAGTCACGCCTTCCATCCAAGGCATCAAGCATGCCAGCTTCGTCATGCACGACTGACAAAGCTCGTAAGCACTTGTCGTGAATGACAAAAATTCGCCACTACCGAATCACCACCCTCCTCGCCTCGCTGGGCTCTCCACCTTTATTGTGACAACTGTACGCCGTACGCCTGACACGGCGCGTTACACCTGTAACGCCCCGACCAAGGATGCAGGACAGGATGATTGACGCTCCCGCCACACCGCATACGCTTTAAGGAGCACACGCCGCTTTTGCTATGGACGCTGTTGTGACAATTGCGATTGCCATCGCCACTATCAAAAGAGCCATCGCCACTTGCACAAGCGCCATAGCCACAATCAAAAGAGCCGTCCCGAGACGGCCAGCGCCGAGGCAGCCATGATCCGCCAACTCGAAACGATGCAGCCCGACAAGCGGCAGCATATCCAGACCCTGATGCAACTGGGCGAAGGCCGCGACGTCTTCCCTGAGACGCAGCGCGACGTCATCCGTCGTTCCTGGCAGCGCTGTCTGGAGGAATATCAGCTCGACCCCAGCCGCCCTCGCCCGGTCCGCGTCCTCACCCAGCAGGCGCTGCGCGATCATCAGGAATCGGCGGATGAGCTGCTGCATGTGGCACGTGCCGGGGTGGAGCGGCTCTATAGTCAGATCGCACAACATGGCTATGCGCTGATTCTCACCGATCAACGCGGCATCGCGGTGGATTTTCGCGGTCAGCGTGATCAACTGAGTGAGCTGCGCCGCGCGGGCCTCTATCTCGGCTCGGACTGGAACGAGCGCTATGCCGGCACCTCGGCGGCGGGCACCTGTCTGCACGATGGCGCAGCCGTCACCTGTCATCAGCGTGAGCACTTCGATGCTACCCACATCGACCTGACATGCACGGCGGCCCCCATCACCGACCCCCAGGGCCGAGTGATCGCCGCTCTCGATATCTCGGCGCTGAAATCGCCCCGCCCGCAGGAGAGCCAGACCTTTGCGCTCTCCCTGGTCACCCTGCATGCTCGCATGATCGAGGATGCGTACTTCCTGCATCGCTATCGGGATTGCCTGATCCTGCGCTTCGACACCGCGCGGGAATTCGTGCACCTGAATGGTCGTGGCCTGTTTGCCATTCAGGAAGATGGCAAGGTGATCGCCGCCAACCACGAAGGCCGACGCCTGATCGATGCACATCTGGAGCGCTGGCCTCCGTGGACGGTCTCCACCCTGCCCGCCGTCACGCAGCTGTTCGATGGGGAGCTCAATGAGCTGTTGAGCATTCCGCACGCCAGCCGGGATCAGATTCGCGCCTTCCGTCTGCGGGCGGACGACGCCATCGTCTTCGTGACGCTGATCGAGCCACGCGGCTATCCGGTGCGAGCCCTCCCCACTGTCAGTCAGCAGGATGACCCGGTGCCCGAGCTGGACCAGCTCGCGGGAGACGACCCATCCATGCATCGGCTGCTCAAGCTGGCGCGCCGCATGCGCCATGAGAGCGTGAGCATCCTGATTCGTGGCGAGACGGGAACCGGCAAGGAAGTGTTGGCGCGAGCGCTGCATGACAGCGGGCCACGCGCCAAGGCGCCCTTCGTGGCGGTGAACTGCGCCGCCATCCCGGAATCGCTGATTGAAAGTGAACTCTTCGGCTATCTGCCGGGCGCTTTCACGGGAGGAAGGCCCAAGGGCATGCGCGGCCTGATCCAACAAGCCGACGGCGGCACGCTGTTTCTGGATGAGATCGGTGACATGCCACTGCCGCTCCAGTCGCGCCTGCTACGCGTGCTCGCCGAACGGGAGGTGTCGCCGCTGGGGGCCGAGACGCCCATCAAGGTGGATATTCGCGTCATCACTGCCACGCATCGCGATGTCACGGAGCTGATCGCCAGCGGGCAATTCCGCGAAGACCTCTACTACCGACTCAACGGCGCCGAACTCCTGCTGCCCGCGCTGCGTGAGCGCGCCGACCGCCACTACCTCATTCGCCAGCTGCATGCGGAGCTGCAGGCCGAACGCGACCAGTCACTCCACCTGCGCGCCGATGCCATCAGTGCGCTGCTGAGTCATCACTGGCCGGGCAACATACGCCAACTGCGCAATGCGATTGCCTTCGCGATGGCCACCGCGGAAGGCGATGAAATCACCCTGCATGACCTGCCGGAGGTCTGCCAGGCCCACACCGGCAGCGCCCGCGGGTATGTCAGCCCGCTTGCCGCTTCTTCCCCCTTTGCCTCCGGTACTCCCCCGAACCCAGCCTCTCCAGCGCCCGCGTCTGCTGGGGCTGATGCGGGCGCCAGCGAACTGCTCGAGCTGTTGCGTCATACGGACTGGAACGTCAGCCAGGTCGCCCGCCAACTCGATGTCTCACGCCCCACCATCTACCGCCGCATGCGACGCCACGGCCTGGTGGCGCCCAATCATCAGCCGCTCGCCTCATGAGCCAGCTGCATCTTCTTGGCCCGTGGATGAAGTGAGCGGCTCTCCCACATAGAAACCGTCCCAAGTGAGAGCTTGGGCCGGCTTCGATTAAAGATATTTTTGCAAGACACCAGACATCTCATTTGCTATCTCGATTGCATGTCCAACGCTACATGAGAAGCACTCATCCGCATAACTTGGTTTTCCGTTAATTAGATTCTTCCAAGAGACCCTAGGTATCTTATACCCCTGATTAGATAGTTTAGCTATAATAAAGCTCTCCAACGCAATAGCTTCATGATCTGAGCTCATTGGAAAGCTAACAACCTGATACCAATCATCTTTTCCAGCATACCCCATGCGAGAAAATGAACGAGGGCGATTTAAATTATTAGCTTTCCCTATCTTTATTAGATTCTTGTCGCTTTCGCTAACAAGAATATAAACATGAAAGAACTCATTGTTTTTTCTTTTATTCAAACCGGCACCTTAATTAGAAACTAGAAACATACACTTTGCTTAATAAATATAAATTAATCTCATTACGATGAATAAAAACAACCAAGCAGACCTAAACCAATCTTTACTCACTATCAAATTACAGCCACATATAAAATATGACCTATTTATAAATTATTAGCAATGCATTTTATACTACAACCCCTTCCTTTATAGCCTCAGGGAGTGCTTCAGACACAGCCATGAATTTCATTCATCTTTAACATTAAAAAATCCAGTTTGTCTCATGAAGCCAGGCACTAGATACTCACCTCCATCAGATCGTTGATGAAGACTTCCCATGACGCTGCACTTCACAGCCAGCACACGGAACGTGATGGCGAGCAGCGTGCCTCTCCCGGCATGGATGCGTTCTCACAGAGAGCAACCCGCTCACGAGACGCCTGAAAGATCACGGGAAGATGTCGACGACACAGTGAATTTTATCTCTCAGGATCAGGGTGAACGCCATGAGCAACGAATTCGGTTTCAGCATCAACAGTCTGCGGTTTGACGAGAACTACGTTCCGGCGGAAAACACCCGCCTGACCACCAACTTCGCCAACCTGGCACGTGGTGAGAGCCGTCAGCAGAACCTGCGCAGCACGCTGAACATGATCAACAACCGATTCAATGCGCTGGCCAACTGGGACAACCCCAAGGGCGACCGTTACTCCGTCGAGCTGGACATCATCTCCGTCGAGCTGAATCTCGATGCCGCGCGTTCCGACAATGCCCTGCCGATCATCGAGATCCTGCAGACCACCATCGTCGACCACCAGACGAATCAGCGCATTGATGGCGTGACCGGCAACAACTTTTCGTCCTACGTGCGCGATTATGACTTCAGCGTGCGCCTGCTGGAGCACAACAAGGGCAAGGACTCCTTCAGCGTGCCGGAGCAGTTCGGCGTGCTGCACGGCAATCTGTTCCAGGCCTTCGTGGGTTCTGCTGCCTACAAGGAATGCTTCAAGAAGCCGCCGATCATCTGCATCAGCGTCTCGACCACCAAGACCTACCAGCAGACCGAGAACGTGCACCCGATCCTCGGGGTGGAATATCGCCAGGACGACGATTCCCTGACCGATGCCTACTTCAGCAAGATGGGCCTGAAGGTGCGTTACTTCATGCCGCCGGGCAGCGTTGCACCGCTGGCCTTCTACCACACCGGCGACCTGCTCAACGATTACAGCAATCTGGAACTGATCAGCACCATCAGCACCATGGACACCTTCCAGAAGATCTATCGTCCCGAGGTCTACAACGCCAATTCCGTGGCCGGAAAGTCCTATCAGGCGAGCCTGAAGCAGCAGGACCATTCACTGACGCGCATCGTGTACGACCGCGAAGAGCGCAGCCAGCTCGCCATCGAGCAGGGCAAGTTCGTGGAAGAGGGCTTCATCAAGCCCTACCAGAACCTGCTCGAGCAGTGGTCGGCCAACTGGTCCGCCAACCAATAAATTCATCATTGATCAGCTCACCAATCCGCAAACAGCGCGCGCTGATCGACGAAAGACATTCGCTATCTGAACCATTCCAAGGACAAGGTTATTCATCATGACGAGATTACTCCCGACCTCCACCGCTGGCAGCCTGCCGAAACCGTCCTGGCTCGCCGAACCGGAGGTCCTCTGGTCCCCCTGGAAGCTCGAAGGTGAGGCACTGATCGCAGGCAAGCAGGATGCCCTGCGCGTCTCCCTGCAGGAGCAGCAACACGCCGGGATCGACATCGTCAGCGATGGCGAGCAATCGCGTCAGCACTTCGTCACCACCTTCATCGAGCACCTGAATGGTGTGGATTTCGAGAAGCGTGAAACCGTCAAGATCCGGGATCGCTACGAGGCCAGCGTGCCGTCCGTGGTCGGCCCGGTCTCTCGCCAGAAGCCGGTATTCGTCGAAGATGCCAAGTTCCTGCGCTCGCAGACCGATCAACCGATCAAGTGGGCACTGCCTGGGCCGATGACCATGGTCGACACCCTCTTCGATGGCCATTACAAGAGCCGCGAGAAGCTGGCTTGGGAATTCGCCAAGATCCTCAACGAGGAAGCCAAGGAACTCGAAGCGGCAGGCGTCGACATCATCCAGTTCGATGAACCGGCCTTCAACGTGTTCTTCGATGAAGTGAACGAATGGGGTATCGCCACGCTGGAGCGTGCGATCGCAGGCCTCAAGTGCGAGACCGCCATCCACATCTGTTACGGCTACGGCATCAAGGCCAACACTGACTGGAAGAACACCCTGGGCTCCGAATGGCGTCAGTACGAAGAAGCCTTCCCCAAGCTTCAGCAATCCAACATCGATATCGTCTCGCTGGAATGCCACAACTCCCACGTGCCGATGGAGCTGATCGAGCTGATCCGTGGCAAGAAGGTCATGGTTGGCGCCATCGACGTCGCCAGCAACACCATCGAAACGCCGGAAGAAGTCGCCGAGACCCTGCGCAAGGCACTGCAGTTCGTGGATGCCGACAAGCTTTACCCCTGCACCAACTGCGGCATGGCTCCGCTCTCCCGTGAAGTCGCCCGCGGCAAACTGCAGGCGCTGAGCGCCGGCGCCGCCATCGTGCGCAAGGAACTCGAAGCACAGCGCTGATCTCTTGGCGAAATACTGAACCGACCAAGGCACAGCGCGGGCCGAGGCACATCACTGACAGATAGCGCCAGGCTAGTTGCGACCCGAGTTGGCCCGACGATAGTGCTCGAGAGTGGAATCAGCAGCGGCTGACACCGCCGCAAACAAAAATGGCCATCGTGAAGGATTCACGACGGCCATTTTTTCATCACTCACATCCTTGTCACCCAAGCGCCCAGTCCCGCGCTATCGCTACAGCCCCTCCCCCACGGCTGATTGTTACCACCTCCCCACTCTTGCAGGACCTGCCATGTCACTCTCCGATACCGATACCAAAGCTGACACCAACACTGACACCACCATCGACCCCGCCAGTTTCCGTGAAGCCCTCGGTCACTTCGCCTCTGGCATCACCATCATCACCACCCAGGTCGACGACGAACCGATCGGCTTCACCTGCCAGTCGTTCTACAGCGTCTCGATGAATCCGCCGCTGGTCTCCTTCAGCGTCAAGGCAAGCTCCTTCAGCTACCCGAAGATTCGCCAGGCAGAGCGCTTTGCCGTCAATATTCTCTCCAGTGAGCAAAGCCATGTCTCCAACCAGTTCGCCATGCGCGGCGCGGACAAATGGCAAGGCATCGACTGGAAGCTCTCCCCTCTCGGCAACCCGGTCATCAATGACAGCCTGCACTGGCTCGACTGCAAGATTCACGCTGAGCACCCCGCAGGTGATCATCTGATCGTGATCGGGGAAGTGAAGGGACTGAATCTTGATGTTGCACAGGCGGCGCAGCCGCTACTGTATTTCAAGGGGGGATATTGCGATCTTGAAGCGACGGATGTGTAACCTCTGAAGCATCGCCACATAAAGATACAAGAAGAGATCCTGAAGTCTGGTGATTACCATATCTTGATGGGGTAGTAAGAGGCTTGGGCTACTGATTGCCATGACTCATGGCCTGGCAGTGAAGGCTTAGAGCAGAGGTGGTTTTCGCTCTACAGACAGATAACGAACTCAGACAAGGCAGGCGTGTTTCAATTCAACAATATTCACGCCTGCTTCACTCATGAAAACTCGTGATCACATCCTTGTTGAAGACAGTAGCACCAATGAGCAAGCCCAATTGCCCCTATTAGCGCCTCGGATCTTGAGCCGCACTTCTCTATCTCGTTTCTCAAGGCTCAAGCACCACCTTGGCCGCTGAGGTCTGGCCAGCCGCAAGCTTGGCAAATGCATCAGCCCCCTCTCCCAGCGAGCGAACCTCCACCCAGTCAAGAGGCCCCAGCGCTTGGGAATCCAACAAATCGACAGTCGCTCTCAGGTCTGAAGGGGTATAGGTGTAGGCGCCAAGGAAAGTCACCTCCTTGAGGGTGATGGCTCGGACATCCAGCCCCCCCTCATTGTCCTGCAGACCGAGGTGCATGATTGCGCCGCCAGGGCGCACTGAACGAACAGCCATGTCCCGGGTAGGCGCAGCTCCAACACAATCGAAGACGGCTTCCCAAGCACCATCCCCAGGTGATGTGCTCAGAGGATCAAACACGCAAAGCCCTGCTTGCTCAGCGGTCTGACGACGCAACGGGTTGGTATCAGCGAGCTGAAGATGGCGCGCTCCTTTATGGCGCAATATCAATCCAGCCAACAGCCCCACGGCACCGGCCCCGATGACCAGCACCCGAGCTTCGGAGAGCGGCCGGGACAGGAACCGCTCCAGTCTGTTGATCCCGTGCAAAGCGGTGGCAGCCGGCTCTGTCAGCGCCGCTGCTACGGCAGGCAAGGAGTCGGGCAGCTCTATCAGACAATGATCCGGGATGGTCAGCGTCTCGGCGAAGGTCCCGGGTCGCGTCATGCCAATCATGGTGCGATTGCTGCAGAGATTCTGGCGCCCTTCGAGGCAGTAATCGCAGTGCCCGCAGACGATCAGCGGATTCATCGTTACCCGCTTGCCCGTCAGAGCTCCTTCCACGACCTCCCCGGCAGCCTCGTGCCCCATAACCAATGGTGGCTGTCGACGTGGATCATGACCATGGAAGGCGTGTAGATCGGACCCACAGATGCCGGTGGCCTGGATGCGTACCCGAGACTCGCCCTCGGCCAATGGTGCCTCTTCGGTCTCTCGCAACTCGAGCCGCTCGGGGCCCACGTAGTAGAGTGCTTGCATGAGACATCTCCTTGAAGGTGAGTCTTAACGGGCCGTGAAGCCGCCGTCGACATACAGGGTCTGCCCAGTCACATAACACGCTGCCGGGGAGGCCAGAAAGACCGTAGGTCCCGCGATATCATCCAGAGTACCGTTGCGCCCGATGGCAGTTCGCTGAGCCAGTGCCTCGGCTGAGGCGGGATCATCAAAGACCGGAGCGGTAAGCTCGGTTGGGAAGAACCCTGGAGCAATGGCATTGACATTGATTCCCTCGCTCGACCAGGCCTCCGCCATGGCGCGTGTCAGCTGCACGATCCCTCCTTTCCCCGCACCATAGGGCGCACTGTTGGGGAATGCGCGCTGGGATTGCAGTGAGGCCAGGTTGATGATGCGTCCGTATCCCAGCTTCCGCATCCCGGGCACCAAGGCTCGGGAGAGGAAGAAGGGAGTCCCCAGGTGCAACTGCAGCGTCAGCTGCCACGAGGCCAGATCGACCTCGTCGATAGGCTGACGCAGATTGACACCTGCAGCATTGATGAGGATGGAAACAGGACCAAAAGGCTCAGCGGCCTGCCGGGCAACCTCCTCCAGAGAAGCTGAATCGGCAAGGTCAGCGACAAGGGCAGCCGCCTGGCCGCCCTTTTCTCTGATCGCCGCTACGCTCTCTTCCAAGGCTTCTGGGCGGCGAGCGGTGACAACAACTTTCGCTCCCGCTGCTGCCAGGGCCTCGGCCATGGCTCTCCCGAGGCCACTGCTACCGCCAGTGACCAGGGCTACCTTGCCGTCGAGATCGAAGACTGGCTGCATCTCATACCTCCTCGGGGATCACTAGATCGAAGCGCTCGTCGGGATAATACTTGGCCAGACGAACGTCACCTGTGCGTGCATGTCCCTCCATGCCCTCACAGCGAGAAAGACGGGCGGTGGCAGCTGCCACACTGCGTGTCGCTTCCTGATTTTGACGCTGATACGTCACGATCTTGAGGAATTTCTGGGCGCACAGGCCGCCGGTATAACGAGCTGCACCTTTGGTCGGCAGGATATGGTTCGTCCCGGAACACTTGTCCCCGAAGGCTACTGTCGCTTCTTCACCGACGAACAAGGAGCCATAACTGGTAAGCTGGCTCATCCACCAATCGAGATCGGAAACCTGAAGCTCCAGGTGTTCGGAGGCATAGCTGTCGCTGACCTTGACGACTTCCTCACGGGAGTCGCACAGGATGATCTCTCCATAATCGCGCCATGCTGCATCGGCCGCCTTGCGCTGAGTCTCAGGCAGAGCTTCGATCAGACCCGGCATCAATTCTGTCACGGCATCTGCAAGCTCACGCGAGGTGGTAAAGAGCCAAGCGGGGGAGTCCGGGCCATGTTCGGCTTGCCCGACCAGGTCTGCCGCGACGATTGCAGGGTCCGCGTTCTCATCAGCGATGATGCCGATCTCGGTCGGGCCAGCGAACATGTCGATGCCACAACGACCGAAGAGTTGCCGTTTGGCCTCAGCCACGAACCGATTGCCAGGCCCGACAAGAATGTCGGCCGGTTTGCCTGTGAACAGGCCGAAGGCCATGGAGGCGATCCCCTGCACCCCTCCCATCTGAAGAATGGTATCGGCACCGGCCAGGTCCATGGCATAGAGAATTGCCGGATGAATGCCATTTTCGTCTCTGGGAACAGAGCAGGCCACGACATTTCTGACGCCCGCCGTCTTTGCTGTAGCGACACTCATGATCGCAGACGCGATATGGGCATAACGTCCGCCGGGTACATAGCAGCCGGCCGTTTCCATCGGGATCAACTTCTGACCTGCGAACAGCCCCGGTGACAGCTCACGCTCGAACTCGCCGATACTGTCGCGCTGGGCCTCTGCGAAACGGCTGACCCGTTCATATGCGAAGCGGATATCCTGCTTGAGCTGTTCAGGAACCTTACTCTTCGCTGCCTCGATCTGTTCGCGGCTGACGATGATGTCCCCTTCCCAGCCGTCAAGGGTTCGACAGTATTCCTTTGCCTTGGCTTCTCCTTCGGCCTCGATCTCCGCCAGTATGCGAGTAACGATTTCCTGAGTCTGGTCGTAGCCGGTAGACGAGTTTTTCTCGGCTTTCTTGTAATAGTGAATCGCCATTTTCATCAGCCTCTCAGTGTTGTTGTCAAAAGAGCTCGAAGGAGCCCGAGTTCCATAAATGTGGCAAGCCTTGTCGAGCAGCTTGCCAAGCCGTGACGTGCCTCATGCACCCCTGCAGCTTCTGGTTGCTGGCGAATACCAGCCACGTATTGCCAACGAATTCTTGTAAGCGCTTACAATTCAGTTGAGGGATAAACTGGATGATTTGATTGTTCGGTCATAACCCCCAGGTCGACAGCCAAGGTACGAAAGCGATCAGCAACACTACCAGCAGCATGCCGAACACGAACGGTAAGGCGTATCGTGCAATGGAAAGTATCGAGCAACGCGTTAGCCCGGAAACCACGAAGAGATTGAGCCCCAGTGGCGGCGTGATGAACCCAAGCCCCAGAGTGGTAACCATCATGATGGCGAAGTGGAAATCATTCATGCCTGCCTGATGCGCCACCGGCAGCAGAAGAGGCGCGAGAATCACTATATTGGGCGTCGTTTCCATCACGCAGCCAGCCAGGATCAGAATGCCGATCATCAGTAGAATCATGACTGTTGAGGAATCGGTCAGCTCACTGATACCACTTACCAGGGACTGCGGTATCGCCAGACTTGCCAGCGTCTGAGCCAGAGGAAGAGACACGGCGACGATGGGCACGATGACACCACATACACGTGCCGATGATTCAAGCATTCTCGGTATGTCGCCAAGGTTGAGGCGCTTCTGATGAAATCCGATCAGAACCACAACCACCACGGCGATTGAAGCAGCCTCCGTCGGGGTAAAGAGGCCGGAGTAAATTCCCCCGAGAATCACGACCGGGACGAACAGTGCCCAACGAGCATCCCAGACCGTTGCGATCCAGCGGCGCCAGGAGAAAGGCTCGCGACCACCCTCGAAACCATGCAAGCGATTGACCACCACATTCGTGGTCATCACTGCAAGCATCACCAGCACCCCGGGAATGGCAGCAGCCAGGAACAAGGTAGATGCTGACATCCCCAGTACTAACCCCATCACGATATAGGCAATCGACGGTGGGATAAGGATGCCAGTGCAGGCGCCTGAAGCGACAAGCGCACAGGCTGCCGGCAACGGATAACCACGCTCTACCAGGCGATGGATGGTCATGCGGCCTACGGCTGCCGCACCCGCGGCATCTGAGCCAGAGATACAGGCAAAGAAACCACAACCCAAAGTAGTGGAACTTCCGAGCCCGGTGCGCATGCCTCCGACGGTAGCCTCGGCGACATCGAGCAACTTGTCCGAGAGCCCGGAACGTACCAGTGCGTCCCCAGTCAGGATAAACAACGGTACGGCAATCAGAGCAAAGGCATTTATCCCTTCGAACAGAGATTCGCCAAAGACCGAAAGCGGGAGTGTTTCAGTCATCGTCAACATTCCGAGGGTGCCCAAGCCAATGGATACCCAGATAGGAACCCCGAATACGATCAAGCCAACCAATATCGCCAGAGGAAGGTAGAAGGTCCACCCCAGATTTGCGGCGGCCTGTTGCAGAGCTAGAAATTCCATGACCGCCTCCTCAGTCGAATAGCTTGTGGCCACCGAAAGGCGGTTCACCGCGACGCATACGGCGAATGTCCGCCAACATGGTCTGGATGACTCGCCAAGCGATCAGCAGGAAACCAACGGGAATTGCCATGAGAAAGGTGGCTTGTGACAATCTCAACCCTGGTGATACGGAGCCAAAGTTCATCGATGTCAGTACTGGTGATAGTGATAACCAGAGAGCCCACACTGCCAGGACCAAGGTGGCAATGTCGGAGAGCCACCAGGCCAGACGCTGTATTCGTGGGCCGCCAAGATTGACCAATACATCGATACGGATATGGGCGCGATCACGGACTGCGGCTGCCGCTGCTATCCAGACAAGATAAATGAAAGCATAGCGGGCCAGCTCTTCTCCCCACACCGAAGAATAATTCAGTGCGAATCGCCGAATGACCTCAATAGCCACAGTCAGAATAATCAGTGCATAGAAGGTCAACAGAAGCCGCCGCTCACCCTTGCGATCAACTTGATCACACTTGAGGCGTAATACCCGCCAGGAATGCTTCTTAGACATCACTATCGACGTAGTAGCCATTCGACACCTCCGTAGCGGCTAACAACCGATCGAATTCTTCGAGTGACCCAGCCAGTGTTCGCTTGGTATCGTCCCAGGCCGGTAGCTGATGGCCGCACTTGGATTTCCATTGGTTCAACTCGCTCTCCGTGGGAGAGTAGACTGTAACGCCAGCCTGGCGCATTTGATCATGCGCATAGGCACGCGCCGCAGGTACCTTGGCCAGGTTCTCACGAAATGTGACATCCGAAGCTTGCAGAATAGCGTCCTGAATCGCCGCAGGCTGTGTATCAAACCATTCCTTGTTGCAGGTATAGACTTGTGCATCTGGCACAGACTGTATATTCGAGATGTGGGACAGAACATCAGTAAACCCGAACACTAACAAAGCCTGAACACTCGGATCGAGGGCATCGACAACCCCTTGCTTCATTGCTGATGAAGTCTCCCCCCAGGAGACGGGAGTGGGATTGGCTCCCGCTAATCGATAGACTTTCTGTAAAATCTCAGAAGCTGGAACTCGGAATTTTACCCCCTGGATATCTTCTGGAACGCGAACAGGTCCATCCAGAAGTCCCTCTCTAACGGCAACCGTCCGCGGGTCTATGCAGATATAATTAAGTACCTTGAATCCTCGCTTCTCGATCTTGTGGTGAACAACGTCACTCCAGGTCTTGGACGTGAGCAAATTGACCATCCGTTGGTTTTCACCACACCAATAAGGAATGTTGACCAGGTCGACTTCTGGAGCGAATGACGAGAGATTTGAAAGAGAGTGTTGTGCCATGGCGATAGTGCCATTCTGCACCTTGGTAATCAGTGCGCTACCCGCTCCGAGCTGACCACCCGGAGACAACTTCACGTAAAGACGCCCATCGGTAAAATTCTGTAAATTCTCCTTGAAATTCAACTGCATGATTGGATATGCACGCGATGCACCCAATGCATAACCAGTCGCCATAACCAAGGTAGTGTCCGCAGCAGCCTCACGCTCATTCTCTTCCTGAGAAGTCGCCGCCATGGCGCGTTCAGAGAACAGGGTGCCACCTACGGCTCCAATGACTGCAGCGCTGAAACCATAACGGGCCGCTGTCTGCATGAAGTGCCGCCGCTCCGGTTGGCTGGGCTCCTCTGAGGTGTGCTTCATGTGGCGTAGGGTTCTGATAAGGCGCGCCATGATCAAGTCTCCGCTGTATTGTTATAGTTGTATTGGAAATTACGTTCAGTGCCTTTGACTATCTTGCCTGGAGGCTACCTGTATTCGCTCGCTCTGCAGACAGCCGGTGATAAAGCACGCTATCGTCAAGACAAGGAGCACAGCCTCCTCTGCCGGCGTCACTTCCAGAGTTCCTGGCCAAAACCTTTGCATTACGATATTGGCAAAAAACAACAAAGTCATAATCAAGGCAGCTCGCAGCCCCCACCTAGTTGATTTTTCTTTCTCATAATCATCACTGACAGACATGATCATGACTCCTTTCGCATGGCTTTATGGCATATGAAAATAATACAATTACCAACAATCGTCGCTCATAGCTTGCAGGGACATGCAACAGACCCCATATTCACTTCAGGCCATTATCTCTATCGACCCAGAGCCTGAATTTCTCAGACGAGGAATTGTATGCGCTTACAATTTCCACTCTTTTGAAACTAGACTCATATATATGACCTGTCCATCTATCCTTTCGTCTAGCCATGATGCTGAATAAATCATGAGGAAAAACCCAGGAGAGAAATGCGAATGACAAAGGCTTCTCAACGATATTTACTCGAAGATGTTGCGCGTGCGGCGGGCGTTTCGACCGCCTCCGTGTCTCGTGTACTCAACAAGGCCCCTCATGTCAGCGAACGGCTAAGGGCACGTGTCCAGGAAGCCATTGATCAATTGGGATATGTCCCTCACGGTACTGCTCGAGCACTGGCAACGAGTCGTATCGGAGCCATAGCAGCGCTTATTCCAACACTCGATAATCCAATCTTCAGTGCCATGATCGCGGGACTGGAGAGGAGACTTAAGCAGCACGACTATCGTCTACTGATCGCGACATATCATTATGACCTCCAGGATGAAGTGGAGGCTCTGAGGGGCATGATCCAACAAGGTATCGATGGTGCTATATTGATTGGCCACGAACACCGCCCGGAAATCCTGAACCTTCTCAAACTATATGATGTGCCCTACCAGAGTTGCTGGCATGGGGAGCATGACCCTGATTGGCCAAATGTCGGTTTCGACAATGCCACACCTGCCTTCCAGCTCGCCGAACACCTAGTCACCCTCGGGCATCGGGATATCGCCATCGTATCTGCACCGACCAAGAGCAATGACCGCGCTAGATCACGATTGAAAGGTTTCCGAGATGCTCTTCTTTCTGCCGGCATTTGCATAGATGAAGGCCGTATCATCACTATCGACTATGGCATTGCAGAGGGATCATTCGCCTTGAATAAGTTGATGAGCACCTCTCCTCGGCCTACTGCGATCCTTTGCGGGAATGATACGCTTGCCTTTGGTGTGATGCTGGCCGCCCAGCGATCAGGATTGAGCATCCCCGAAGAACTTTCAGTAACGGGCTTTGACGACCTCCCCCAGGCACGATTCATGTCACCTGCACTGACCACCGTTGCAGTGCCTGCAACCCATATCGGTACCTGTGTGGCAGATACCCTGGTGGCTCGCATCAATGGGCAAAGCGTGACACATCATCATCTGATGGAGGCCCCCTTGGTAATCCGTGAATCTACGGCCCCGCCCAAAAGCCGATAATCTTCAATTCGAGGCGGCATGAGCCTCCAGTTCAGCAACAAGCGATGCCGGTAGTGACATATGGCCTCTTCGCTCACGGCGTAACGCATAGCGCCGATCTCCAGGTAATCGCACTCCCGGTTGGTCCTGCATGGCCGCAAAGAGCTGCTCAGCGTGATCGACGAAATCCGCCGAGAAACGGCTTGGATCGAAAAGCAGGATCAGTTGGCCGATATTCGGAGCTCCCCCCTCAGCATCGAAGAAAGAGGATGCTTGAAACCCGAAATGGCTCCCGGCAAGCCCCGCCGTCAGTAACTCCACCATCAGAGCCAAAGCGGCTCCCTTGGCATCCCCAGCGGGTACCATGCTGCCTGACAGCGCTTGATCAGGATCAGTAGTAGGCCGGCCTTGCTCACTCAAGGCCCACCCCTCAGGAATTGGTTCGCCCTTCTTTTTGGCCAACATCACCTTGCCACGAGCCACCTTGGATAAAGAGAGGTCAATCAGCAGCGGCTCACCGTCACGGCGTGGGCAAGCGAAAGCGATGGGATTGGTGCCAAACAGCGGTTTCGTTCCTCCCCAGGGCGCCATGGCAGAGGGAGCGTTGCTGAAAGCCAAAGCCATGTAACCACGACGAGATGCAGCTTCAACGGGAGCGCCAGCGACGCCAAAGTGGTGGGAACGCGCAATGGAGACTGCGGCAATGCCAAATCGAGATAGGCATTCATACCCAGCCTCCAGTCCACGCGCGATGGCGGGGAAAGCCAGACCGTGCGCTGCATCAACACGAATCACGGCACCATCGGCCTCGACCCGCGGAACCGCGCCAGCATTCACTTTGCCATTGGCCGCCTGGTCCAGGTAGAAAGGCAGACGAGACAGGCCATGGGACGGCAGACCATCACGCTCGGCAGCCAATAATGCCTCGACAGTGATCCGAGCCTCACTCTCTCCAAAGCCACGCCCACACATGGCAGCCATGGCCAGCTGTCGTGCCTGTGATACTTCGAGCTCGATGTTGGCATTCATGCGCCGACCTCCAGTTGCCCCAAAACCTCGCGAACATTGTCCGCGGTCATTTGGCTGATACGAGCATTTGACTGCTCGGTGACACCGGCGATATGGGGCGTCAGGATGAGATTCGGGACTCCCTGAAGCAGCGATCCCGCTGGGAGGGGCTCCTGTTCGAAGACATCCAGCAGTGCTCCAGCCAGGCCGCCTTGACGCAGAGCGGTTGCCAAAGCCTTCTCATCGACGATGCCCCCTCTGGCAGCATTGATCAGCACAGCATCTGACTTCATGTGCGCAAGAGCCTTCGAGTCGATGAGATGATGAGTCGCCTCAGTCAACGGCACATGCAAGCTGACCACATCAGACTCCGCCAGCAATGAGTCCAGGCTTTGATGGCGTACGACGGTAGGCCAGCCCTTCAGTGCATCGAGTGCCAGATGAGGGTCGAAAATCACTACCTGCATGTCCAGTGCAAGTGCGCGACGCGCCGTTTCCCGAGCGATGGCTCCGAAACCTACCAATCCCAGCACGCTACCCGCCACCTCGCGTCCAATGAGCGACTGACGCGGCCACTTTCCTGCCAGCATGTCTTGACTGGCCATATAGGCTTGGCGGCGCAACATCAGGGCGCCGCTCAGAACGTACTCGGCAACCGAGCTGCCATTGCCCCCATGAGCCGGTTTGACGATGACTCCAAGGCTTTCGCATTCAGGCAAGTCGATGTTGTCCAGCCCTACACCGAGGCGGCCGACCACTTTCAGACGGGTAGCTGCTTTCAGTAGCTCGCCATCTACTCGAGTACGGTTGCGCACGATGAGGCCATCAGCATCCGCGACTGCAGCTAACAAGGAGCGCCGATCGTCGACCAGGTCAGTATCGAAGACCACCTCGAAATGACGCTCTAGCTCTTTGACGACGCCCTCATCCATGAATTCTGTAATCACTATCTTTGGCATGACACTTACCTCCTTGTCGGAAATTCGACTCCAGTGTTGGCTTTCATCCGGAGCCTTACCCCAGCCACCATCGGCCTACTGGCAGCGGTACATGAAGCAGCAATGCGAAAAGTCCGTAGAAAAAAGCGACCAGAATGGCGCCGATGGCCAGGTGTGCCAACAACCTGCGTGATGTCCAGCCCCCATGTTGAGCAATCATCATCAATAGGAAAAAGCTCGTCAGCCCTGCTGTCAGAAAGCCTATCCATGGCATGGCCAGAGCCCAGGCCACCATTGCCACAACCAGCAGCAACCTGCGAGGGGTCGATCCTCGTGTTCTCTGCGCATTCCCTTGCACCCCTCGCAGCATCAACTGCACTAGCCGGAGCACACCCGCCATCAGGATCACCACAGCAATGGTGGCGGGAAAAACGGCACCGAGCTGGCTCATGTCTCGGGTCTGCCAGAGGCAGATCACACTTACGGTCATGAAGAGAGCCGGCATAAGGAACTCAGCCCGCCCAGAACACTCCGCCTGGACCTTGCGAGAAACCACTGTCATCAGAGCACCTCCTGGTGGGTATTACCCTCTGCAGAAACGCTCCGCCGAGCACGGAATGTCTTGATCATTGGGTAGAAGACACTGAGCAATGACAAGGTGATGATCGTCAGCGAGATCGGTCCTCCGAAGAAGGTCATGCCATATGAACCGCTGGCACGGCCCATCAGGAAACCTTGTACGAACCCCTGCTCAGCAATGGGGCCAAGGATAAGTCCCAGCACGATGGGAGACGGCCGAAAGCCATAGCGGTTGAGCAGCCAGCCCACAATGCCGAGGGTCAGCATAATGATCACATCACTGACGCTATTGCGAATGGCATATGTGCCGATCACCGTCATGAAGGCGATAGTGGGCACCAATAGTGCCTTGGGAATAGTTATGATCGACTTGAAAGCGTAGCGCCCGATCAACAACCCGAGCGGCAAGAGCAAGCAGGTGGCCAGGAAGAGTCCGGCAACAAAGGTGTAGGTGATGCTGGCATTGGTCGTGAATAATTCTGGCCCGGTGCGAAATCCTTGTACCAGCAACGCCCCCAGGATCACTGCATCCGGCGGAGTTCCGGGGATACCCAGTACCAGTGTCGGGATAAAACCGCCGCCTACGGTGGCGTTGTTGGCGGACTCGGTAGCCAGTACCCCCTGGGGATTGCCCTTGCCGAAAGAAGCGCTGTCTCGAGCAGTACGCCTCGCTTCGGAGTATGCGACCAGGCTGGCGATGGAGCCTCCGGCACCAGGCAGGATCGCGACCCCCGTGCCGATCGTTGCAGAGCGCAGTAAATTGAACTTGCCACTCAATACATGGCTTATCCCTTCACGCAGACGGATCCCTCGCTGCTGCTCACCTAACTTGAGGTGCGCCTCGGGCGTCGCGACCAGATCGATGAGCACGGGGATGCAATACAGCCCTATCAAGGCAGACACCGTCTCGATACCGCCCAGCAGTACCGGGGTTCCAAACGTGTAACGAATATCCCCGCCGACAACCGCCACCCCTACCGTCGAGAGCAGCAGCCCCAGGCCCGCTCCCATGAACCCTTTGAGAGTGGAGCCCTCGGACAACGCGGAAATCAAAGTCAGTCCAAAGATCGCCAGCCAGAAATACTCTACAGGCCCGAAGCTCAACGCCACTTGTGCCAACAGGGGCGCCAGGGTCAACAGCGCCAGCACCCCGACCAATCCCCCTGCCACCGAGGCCAGCGTAGAGAGCGTGACAGCCAGATCGCCATCTCCTCGCTTGGCCATCGGAAAACCGTCGAAGGTGGTGGCGATAGCCGAGGGGGTCCCTGGGGTATTGACGAGAATGGCGGAATAGGAGCCACCATAGATTGCGCCAGTGTAGATGGCGCCCAGCATGATCAGCGCAGATTCCGGCGCCATCCCGAAGGTCACGGGCACCAGCACAGCCACCGCCATCGTAGCGGACAGACCCGGCAGCGCTCCGATAATGATCCCCGAGGTGACACCGACCAGCGCCAACCCCAGATTGATCGGCGACAGGGCCGCCAGTGCATAGGCGAGCATATCCATTGAGACACCTCCTTGAAGTCAGTCGATCAGGCCAGACTCACGTGCGGATGCCTCGTAGACACGCTGCTGCTCACTGATGAAGGTATCCATATTCTCCAGCGGGACATCTATCAGCATGAAACCAAGGTCCTGCATCTTCTGCTGGAACTCCGGGTTGCGGTTAATCTGCTGGAAGATGTCGGATAGCGTCTTCTGCACCTTTTCTGGCGTTCCCTTCGGCACCGCCATGCCACGGTAAGCTCCCCCTACCATGTCGTAGCCGAGCTCGCGGAAAGTGGGTACATCAGGGAACAGGGGGTGGCGCTCCTCTGCCGATACAGCCAACATGCGCAGCTTGTCCTGATGGTTGGCTGCAACCGTGGTATAGCCCCATTCCGCCTGGACCTGGCCACCAAGCAGTGCCGTCACGGCCGCGCCAGTGCCCTTGAAAGGAATATAGGTAGTCGTCACATCTGCAAGCTGTTGGAACCGAGTATTGGCAACGTCATTTGCACTATAGGTACCGCTTCCCGACAAGGTGACGGCACCGGGCGCGTCCTTGGCGGCTTGTATCAAATCGTCGAGGGTCTTGTAGGGACTGTCGTTGCGAACCAGGATGGCATCGGGTGAGTAATGGAAATAAAAGAAATTGTCGAGGTCCTCGGTCTGGAAGCCGACATTCTTGCCCAAGGGTTTAAGAATGATATGCGGGAGATTGGAGCCCATGATCGTGTAGCCATCTTTGGGCATTTGCGAGAGTTGAGACCAGCCTACCGCCCCGCCACCACCAGGCATGTACTGAACGATCAGCTGCTGACCGGTAATTTCCTGAAAATACTTCTGTTGAAGCCGTGCACTGATATCGGATTCCCCCCCTGGTCCAAAGGGGATCACATACTGCACATCCCCGGCAGGAAACTCCTCTGCCGAGGCATTGGTGAGAAAACTAGATCCCAAGGCCAGGCTCAGGACAGCGACTATCCTTGACAAGCGATTGAAACGCATGGCTTTTCTCCAGATATTATCGTTGTATTGTGAAAGCCACCAAGACAGATGCACTCAGAAGCCGAGGTGTTCTCCATTGCTCCTTGCGATTAAATATTAGCAACTACTTATATTAAAAGGTGTCCAGCCACCGAAATGTGACTGAACACCCGCTTCTGATTAGGCGCTTTCGTATAAGCGTGTCAGTACAAACTCACGATGCCCAAGTGCCTCAGCATTGGTATTACGCCCATTGGCCGTGCGCAGCATCATCTCGAGCAGCTGATCACCAGCCTCTTGCATGTTGATCTCACGATTGAGCAAATGTGATACATCGACGTCGATATGCTCGCCCATGGTGCGTACGGTACGCGGATTTGCACAGATCTTGATGACAGGCAGGATCGGATTACCGATCACGTTCCCCTGCCCCGTGGGGAAGAAGTGCACCACATATCCAGAAGCGGCACAGAGTGTCACCATTTCCGCAGCAGCAGATGATGAGTCCATGAACCACAGGCCAGGTTTGTCAGGCATTTCAGCCTTGTCGATCACGCCATCGACGCGGCAACGATGGCCAATCTTCTGAATATTGCCCAAGGCTTTTTCCTCGATGGTGGTCAAGCCCCCCTCGATATTGCCCTTGGTCGGCTGCGATTCAGATAGATCACTGGTCTTGTGCCGATCGATCATCGCGCTGTAGCGATCAAACATTTCCTGGAATTTCTTGCGCACCTCAGGGGTGGCACAACGTTCTGCTACAAGATGCTCACCACCGGTAAGCTCGGATGTCTCACCGAAGACCAACGTACAACCTGCCTCATAGAGCTTGTCAAAGGCATCACCGACGGTCGGGTTGGCACCGCAGCCAGAAGTCGTGTCGGACTCGCCACATTTGGTCGAGACCCACAGCTCGCTGACATCACACTCCTCGCGCTGTAGCTCACTGGCGTACTGCACGTATTCTCGAGCGACCTTCGCGGCAGCACAGATGGTGTTGTGATCGCCATTCTGCTCGATCCAGAAGCCTGACACTGGCTTGCCAGTTGCCTTGATGCCATCCACCACCTTGTTGGTCCATCCCGGCTCGATGCCGATCACGATCACGGCCGCCACGTTGGGGTTGCTACCGGTGCCGATCAACGTCCGGAAGTGAAGATCGAGATCTGGCCCGAACTGCAGACGCCCATAAGGATGCGGCAGTGCCAGAGCACCCTTGATATTGTTGGCAACCGCCTCTGCAGCAGCATTGGAAATATCGTCAACCGGCAGCACGATAACGTGGTTACGTACCCCAACCCGGCCATTGTCACGACGATAGCCCATGAACTTGCGTCCCTTGAGTTCCATGATTACCACCTCTTGGTTTTGACGTTGTGGACGTGAAGATGCTCACCCTTGTTGATCGGCTGTACGACTCGGCCGATATCGACGCCGTACTTGACCACCGTATCCCCTTCGGCCAGGTCACGAATTGCCAGCTTGTGACCAATGGGAATCGCATCCAGAACTTCGAAGGTGACGGTCTCATCCTGATGCATGACCCAGCCGGTCAACTTCTGTCCGGCTTGAACGCCTTCGACCACCACCACCCCGACCGCATCGTCAGCGTCGTGAACCACGAAATCGATACTCATCGATACTTCCTCCCGCTTATGAACCTTCTCGACTGAAACCCCATCACGTGTCAGATGAGGCATTGGAAAACGGATCAATGTTGCCAGCCACAACTCATGTATATGACATATGACACAGGACAGTCAAGTATCATGTATATGACATATGTGATAGACTTTGGTCACGCATGCGGGAAAAATATCGAGCAGAACCCTCTGACACCGGAGACAGGGATTGCCAATGAATACAGATGTCACCCCGGCCTATCGGCCGCTGTACCAGCAGATCAAGGAAGTGCTGATGGGCCGTATTGTCTCGGGAGAGTGGGCCCCGGGAACCTTCATTCCCAGTGAATCCGCTCTCTCCCAGGAATATGGCGTCAGCGTAGGGACATTGCGCAAAGCACTGGATTCCTTGGTCAATGACCATGTGGTCATCCGGCATCAAGGGAAGGGAACGGTGGTGGCGACACATGATGCTGATCGCTCACTGTTCCAGTTCTTTCATATCGTGAGGCACGACGGCGAGCGTTGCCTGCCGATCTCACGTGTGCTGGTCAGGGAAGTACGAGAAGCCAATGCGACAGAAGCCGCGGCATTGGAAATCAAGGAGGGGGAACAGGTCGTACATATACGCAGGGTGCGCGAACTGAAAGGGAAGCCAGCCTTACTGGAAGACCTGGTGGTCTCTTCGGCGCTCTTTCCCGCGATGGAATATGAGCCTGAAACACTACCCAATACGCTCTACCAGCTCTATCAGCAGCGCTTCGGGCTCAGTGTGGCCAAGGCAGAAGAGAGACTCTTTGCCGTTGCAGCGGGCAAGGCAGAGCAGGAGCATCTTGGCGTGATGCCAGGGACGCCTCTGCTGGAAATTCATCGGGTCGCACGGAATCTACAAGGAGAAGCATTGGAGTTCCGAGTCTCGCGTTGCGAAACCCAGCAGCATTGCTACTTGAACGAGCTATGATCCCCTGACAACGGACAAGCATCACCGCTTTTCAGGTGAGAGCGGTGTGCTTCCCGACATCAGGCAGAAGGCCTGACTTGGCGAGACACAGCGCGTGCCAAGACATAGAACTGACAGCTAGCGCCAAGCTAGTTCCACACCGAGTTGGCCCGACGATAGTACTCAAGAGTGGAAGCTGCTGCGGCTGACACCGCCGCAAACAAAAATGGCCATCGTGAAGAATTCACGACGGCCATTTTTTCATCACTCTCATCCTTGTCAGTCAAACTCTCAGTCCCCCGCCATCGCTGCAGCCCATCCCCCACGGCTGATTGTTACCACCTGCCCTCTCTTCCAGGACTACCCATGTCGCTCTTCGATACCAACACTCAAGCTGACGCCACCATCGACCCCGCCAGTTTCCGTGAAGCCCTCGGCCACTTTGCCTCCGGCATCACCATCATCACCACCCAGGTCGGCGCGAACCGATCGGCTTCACCTGCCAATCGTTCTACAGTGTCTCGATGAACCCGCCATTGGTCTCCTTCAGCGTCAAGGCAAGCTCGTTCAGCTACCCGAAGATTCGCCAGGCAGAGCGCTTTGCCGTCAACATCCTCTCCAGCGAGCAAAGCCACGTCTCCAACCAGTTCGCCATGCGCGGCGCAGACAAATGGCAAGGTTTCGACTGGCAGCTCTCTCCCCTCGGCAACCCGGTCATCAATGACAGCCTGCACTGGCTCGACTGCAAGATTCACGCTGAGCACCCTGCCGGTGATCACCTGATCGTGATCGGGGAAGTGAAGGGACTGAATCTGGATGTTGCTGCAACCGCACGGCCGTTGTTGTATTTCAAGGGGGAGTACGGGGGCTTGGCTGGAGGTGAGTAAAATTTAGGGAGGGTGCTGTTAAAACCGGTTCCGCTGAGCCCGTCTACTAATCAACCAGCGTGAAGTATCAGGAGATATGCCAGCACCCTCTTCAGGTCAAGACTCATGGTCGTCCAAGTATCAGCCAGCATTACGGAGTCAGGCACGAGCCCAAGGATCACATGACATCTTATCTCAGCGAGCGTCACTCCGATGTTGAGATCGTGAGAACCTGGTGCGTGGAGCATGCAGCTGCCGTAAAAAGGCAAGTAGCAGCATGCATGATTAATACTTCATCAACGCCACCTACTCGTCACGTGACTTTTTCTTGCGGCGCAGACGCTCCGACAGTCCAACCGCAATTCCTTACACCTTACTACTCAAGTCACGCTCTTCCGCCAAGCCTCTAGCGGACTGCCATGCTTCTCCAACAAGACCTTTTCCTCTATTTGCTGCCTTATCGATCTGCTTCCGGTCTAACCATGCGGTCAAACCGGGGCGCGCTTTGAGCCAGTCGTGAACGGCTTGCAGTTCCACTTGATAAATCGCTGGATGAACACCACACAGCGCCATGATTCGCAGAGTATCAGCCAACCGCTGTTCCGGATATGGCCGCGCAGTGGCCCCAAGCAGTCTCAATCTCTGATGACACTCACAGTAAAAAGCATGCTCATCTTCGAATCGCCAGCCCAAGTAGCCCCCTACCCGGCTATTCGGCACCAAGCCAAGCTTTTCCTTCACTTGTGACTGCTTATGGGTAAGCGCCTCCATGACGCACCTCTGAAGAGCATCCAGCTTCCCATGAGCCTGAGACTCCCATTCACGATATGCTTTTCCCTTGCTCCGACTCCGCAACTGCTCGGTCAGCCGGGTGGTCATCATCTGTGCCAGCACGGGCGAACCCGAACCCAACACCAAGGCGCCGGCGGGGCCGAACAGCAACATGCCAACACTGGCCCCCGCTACACTGCCACTGGCCGCTAAACCAGTACGTACCATGCCATCAAGCAACACCTGCTCCACGGCCTGTTTCCCAGTGAGTTGACCGCGACGATAAGCGAGGAGCCCCCGCGCGGCGCTGATTGTGCCAGCAAGACTGATAACGCTCGGATTGAGTAAATCCACACCCGCACTCAAGGAGTCGCGAGTCACCTGTTCTACCAGCTCATTACTCAAGCCCTCAACGAAGAAGACGCTATTGGCCCACTCTTCGGGTATCTGGGATGCCAGCTCGGCATTAACGATGACGGGATAGTCGTAACGCTCAAAGTGTTCTCGCAAGCCATCTAAGGTAGCGTGAAACTTGACCTGAAATGGCTGACCATCCACCAGGAGGTCCCATCCCGGCTGATTGGCCGCCTCAGGAAGGCTAACGGTATGACCTGCTAACGTCAGCTGAGTAGCGACTGCCTGCTCTGCCACATAGCCTTTGAGATGGCTAACACCACCCACAATCTCACTCTCTTTACCAGTAAAAAGCTGGGCGGCCACCTCAGCAAAGCTGAGGGCATCGACGATGTCATCACTGCGCACAAAATCTGCCGCCTCAATGACGGTAGGGTCTACTGCTGCCACCGAATAAATCACATCCCCCACAGTGAGAGTTGCCATGGCTGCGGCCATCGGGCGCTCTCCGACTTGTCGCGTTTCACCGGTAACCCAAGACCCGATGTCCACATCATCAGGGGAACGCGATGGTAGCGGCTGGGCCATGGCCTCAAGAACATCATCAGGAGGCAAAGTGATAGAGCGAGTTGCGCTTGAGGCAAGGCGCCGCCACTCGTCACGGTAAAGCTGAAGCTCAGCTTTACCGATACCTTCTCCACTAGGCAGATACGGAGCCTGAGCAAAGCATCGTCTAGTAGCCTCTACTCCGCGAGTACCGTGCAATTTTCCATGTAAAGCGAGCATAGCCACGACTCTTGCCGCCACAGAAGCCCTTATCTTGTCGCCCGCAGAACGGAGGAACCACCACCCACCACCACCGGCGATGCCAAGAATCGCAATTGGATTGGAAATAACAGAGACAAATGAGACTAAGCCCGGTCCGGTTAACATAGGAACAAAGGCGGAGGCTTGGGCGGCCAATATATAGGCAGAGAACCCCGCAGCGCTCACCCCAACACCGAGCGAGCCAAGAGACCCGCCAAGCAGTAGCGCTTTTCTAAGTGCAGCATCGTTATGGCGATTGGCTTGAGTTTCATTCAGCAGTTGTCGGTGGCTCTTCTCATCCAGGGCATCAAGTGAGGCCACGGCACGTCTCAACAGCTCACGACGCTGCTCCTCGCTGGGGGGATCCTCCTCATCCTCAAGAGTTTGCTCCAGCAGCTCGTCCAAGACAGGCAGCACAACGTCATCCAGAGTGATAGCGTGCTGCCCTTTTGCCAGCCAACCTCGCTGGTGGAGCCAACGGCGACTGGAGTCGACCAGTTTGGGAGGATCCAGCACATGTATCAGCCGCGCAGTCATATCGTCCGCAAGGAAGCCGCAGCCGCGAAAGGTGGTCGTCAGCCTTGCAGGCAAACCGAGTGCAGCCCGCAAACGAACCCACAACAATAGACGCAGCAGGGCATCCGTGTACTCTGACTTTAACCAGTACTTCTGACGTTCACTGAGCTCCAGTGCACCTTTCTCTGCCTCGGAAGGATCTAATCGAGGTAACGCCCCCCTGTTACGACTATCACTCCAACTTTCAAGCCACTGACCAAAAGCCTCCATTTTCTCAGTTGCACGCTCATTGAGCGTGATAATACGACGCTGCCATTGGCTGTCATCAAACAGCGCAAGGCAAGTGGCTAACAACTCACGGTTTGCACTCCCTAGACCAGACAGAATATCAGTAGGTGAAAATGAAAGTTCTGAGAATGGTTCGTGTTGATCCGTCATGGAACCTCCTCCGAGTTTTGCAAGGTGTGATGTCCAAACGCTTACGGCTAGATTGTAAGGCGCTGGCACTCAAGTCTGACGAACGCACATATATAAGGCATGAATGGCCTCTTTCAGACTGCCAGCCCCGTGCTTGCGGCTACCGAAACGAAAGCAATTTGGTTGCGATGATCTACCTGATCGACTGCACCGAGAGATGCATGCTGGCTGAAGTCAAACCCACACGAAACGTCGAAGTGCCATTTAGTTGCTAGTCGCCCCCACTAGAACCAATTGCAGCCGCCCGTTACGTTCCAGCACCTTCTCCTCATTCATCAACCTACTGATAAGCGCCTCGAGACGCTGCCGAATCGGCCCAGTCAGACGCTTGAAGCCCAGCTGGTTGATAGCCGCGCTCATGGCATCCTCTGGCCCGACCGAGACGCCATCGCGAATCGTCTGCAGAATGGCATTCTCAAGCTCTACCTCTGGCACCAACTCGAACTTGCGCTGGCTCGCTGGCAGAACGCTCCAGTCCCGCAGGGCCAGCGACACGCGACTAACGACATCAAGAATATCTCCATCCTGATTCAGTAAGCCCTTCTTCACCATAGATCGGCATTCGGTATCTACACGCCGCTGAATTCGAGCCCCTGCACGCTGCACCCCCGTAGAATCGGTCAGCCTGATCAGCAGCATTTTTCTGTGGATCGGCCCCTCGCCCTCAACCACGGCCAGAATGGCTCTCTGCAAACGATCCGCATGGATCTCATCGAACTGGCTATCCGTGGCAGACAAACCAATTCTAGAGGCGTCGACCGGGGCGTAAGCCGGTATGCCCGCCGAGGGTTCTGCAACGCTTTCACGCGCTATGCCGCTGCCGACGTTTTCCTCAGAGGCCTCTTTATCCTGAGGCTCGTTCTCCCGCTTCAGAGTGATGCCCTCCGACGCCGCTCTTGCCTGGGCTTCCAGGTCCTTCTGGTGCCGACTGGCCGCCTCCAAGGCCTCCTTCAAGCGCTCAGTCTCAGCGGCAGCATTACGGAACCACTCGGTGCTCCAGATGCGATGGAAGCGCCAGCCCAGTCCTTCCAATACAGACTGACGCAAACGATCCCGGTCACGCGCAATAGCACTGCTGTGATAGCTGGCACCGTCGCACTCCACGGCCAGTAGGAAGCGGCCGGGAGCCTCTGGATCGCGAACGGCCAGATCGATGAAGAACCCTTGGCTGCCAACCTGCGGCTGGACCTCGTAGCCAAGGCCCTGAATGGCGCGCATCACCTCCCACTCGAAGGGCGAGTCCGGCTCCCTATTCGTTATCTCGTGGGTCGGCAACTCTCCCGTCTCGGCATACTTGAGGAAGGCGTGCAATGCACGGACCCCGAACGGCGATGACTCCGTAACCTTCAACTCATCGGCCTGGAAGTTGGCAAAGACGTCCATGGCCAAACGCGCGCGAGAAATCAGCACGTTCAGACGCCGCTCGCCACCGGTCTTGTTGATCGGGCCGAAGTTCTGCCCGAGCCTGCCTGCCGACGTGCGCCCATACCCAACGCTGATAAAGATCACGTCGCGCTCGTCGCCCTGAACGTTTTCCAGATTCTTGATGAAGAACTCATCACCACCGTCGTGATGACGGAAGAAGCCCTCGAGCTCTTCGTGCTCTCGGCGCAGACGCTCCACCTCCAGCAGAATGGCTTCTCTCTGGGCAGTGCTGAAAGCTACCACCCCAAGCGATAACTGGGGGGAGTCTTGCACGTGCCGGATCACCGCCTCGGCCACAGCACGGGCCTCACCCGCGTTGGTCCGCGAGCCACCACGGTCGTAGTGGGTCTCGGGCAGGTGATGGAAACGCAGCCCTCTGGCCTCGGGATGGACACCGGGACTCGGGAAGATCAGCAACTGATTGTCGTAGAACTGATCATTCGAGACGGCAATCAGGGAATGATGGCGACTACGGTAGTGCCAGCGCAGCATGCGTTCCGGCATGCCACGGGCCTTCATCATGCCGAGGATACTCTCCACGTCGGCCGTGGCACTCTCGTCGGCCTCTTCATCGCTGAGCTCGACGGATTGCCCGAAGAAGTTAGTGGGAGGCATCTGCTTGCTGTCACCGACCACGACGACTTGGCGTCCCCGCAGAATCGCACCCAAGGCCTCAGGTGCCGGGATCTGACTCGCCTCGTCGAAGATCACCAGGTCGAAGTCGAGATCTCCCTGAGCGAGATAGCCCGCTACTGACATGGGGCTCATCATGAACACAGGCTTGGCCTGCTGAATCACCGCCCCCGCCTCACGCAGCAACTTGCGAATCGGCAGATGGCGCCGCTTCTTGGTGAATTCCCGGCGCAGGATCTCCATTTCGCCCGGAGCATGCTTGGAGGGGAGATTGGAGTGGAGGCGCTCGACTAAAGTCTCCTGGGCATACCGGAAGCTGGCCTCATCCAGCTGACTGAACTCTTGGATCAAGCGCTCATGGGTCAGCCGATCGAAACGTGCCAAGCGAGAACGCTCAACATAGGCATGATCCACCAGGCCGCCGAAATAGCTTAGTTCCAGCCATACACTCAGGGCGCGAGGTGCGTGGGACCAGCTGGCCAGAGTCGCCGTCAAGTGACCAAGGCCTGCCTCCTCGAGGTCTTCGCCGAGCTGATTGAAGCGCACAACGGCATACAGCTGGGCGCTGTCTCGCCAGCCGGAAAGCCGTTGGTGCCAGGCCCCCAGAGCCACCTGTGACACCTCATCCTGCCACTGGATCTGGTGACAGAGCTCTCTAAGCAGTCCTTGGACGCGCTCCGATTGTATCTGGAGCGCCTCCACCTGGTCGGCGTGTTCCCGAAGGTCCGGGTTGCCATCCAAGAAGGCCGCCAACCCCGCCGGCAGCTGGCCCTTGCCGATACCTTCATACAGGTCGATGATCCATTCGGCGAGCTGCGCCAGTACCGACCAGTCGCTCTCTTCCCCTTGCCACTGCGCCCCGAACAGAGTCTGGCAGGTGGGTGACAGTCGCTCCAGCGTCTTTCGATGCTGCTGCGCTTCCAGCAATTCGTCCACCCAGCTAAGCCATTCCACCGGCGTGCCACTCAGCTGGCCACGGGCATAGCCCTTCAGGGCAGCGGCGGCCCGGCGGTATTCGCCTGAGAAGATGCGCCACCACTTATCCGCCCTACCGGCGAGACCAGTACGAATCGGCAGCAGATTGGCGTCATACACTGCCTCAATAAAGCGCGTCTGCATTCCGTCGCGGGTGCGCGATAGTGCCTGGCCGGCCGTGATGGCCTGCTTTACCTCGTCACGACGAGCCTGCCATTCCTCGGTATTGACCTTCACACCGGCCAAGTGCGGCGCATTGAGCGCCCTTTTACCGGCACGCTGAAGGATGGCGATGTCGTCGAAGTTCTGCGGAATCGGCAATTGCATGGCCTGTGCCAGTACGACGGCATTGTCGGTCAGTTCCGTCAGCTGATCGGCGGCCCGCTGAACCAACTTGCAAAGCTCCTGCTCTTCGCCGGGGGATAAGGCATGACGCTGCGAGTGGCGATAGGGATTCTCTGAGGGCGGCCCGTACTCGGTCAGATAGTCGCCCATGGCCTCCATGGCACGCTGCCCTCGCGAGAGCTCCTGGGGCCCCCAGTCGCTCAAATGCTGGAAGTCGATTCGCGACAGAGCTTGCAGGCGGTCATCGCTTTGCAGCGACAGCATGCGCCCTAAAGCCGTCACATAGTCGGTCTGCGAAGCGAGTATGGGTGCTCTAAGCTGTTCAACATAGCCATCCAGCGACTCGCGCACCTCGCCGAGACGTTGATACTCGTGCGTCCGGTCCGGCACTTTGGGGCGCCCGTTATCGAATACCTGGCGCAGGGAATCGAGGACCGCCTTCTTGTTGCTCTTGTGGCTGTGCAGCTCGAGCACGGCATCGCCAAGATGACACTGATCCAGGCGCGATTTGACGACTTCCAGGGCCGCCATCTTCTGGGCAACGAACAGCACCCTCTGGCCGCGAGCCAGTGCCTCCCCGATGAGATTACTAATGGTCTGAGACTTGCCAGTCCCCGGGGGCCCCTGTATTACCAGGCTGGCCCCCTCCATCACCGCCAGGATGGCCTCTAGTTGGCTGGAGTCAGCATCCTTGACCAGATGAAGTGCCTCAGGTGTCTTCAGCAAATCATGCCCAGCCGACGATTCGAGACGCTCGGCATCCTCGCGATAGCCAGTCTCGAAGAGTTTCTCTAGTTGAGGATGGTCCAGCAGCTCATGCGACTCTGGCCAATTTGCCGGGTCAAGATCGGTGTACATCTGGAACTTGCCGAACGAGAACAGGCCCAGCCGAATCTGATCGACATGTATCTTCCACCGGGGGCGATCGGCGATCATCTGCTGGACCTGTCCGAAATAATCTATCAGAGACGTTTCTTCATCGAACTCGGGAAGCGTGAGGTGGAAGTCCTGCTTCAGCCTGGCGGCCAAGGCCAGGTTGCCGCCCATTTCAGCATTGGTAAATGAAAGAGTGAAGCCGGCACGTGCCGACTCTCGCTGGAGCTCCACCGGCAGCAGGATCAGGGGGGCATGACGCGGTGTGCGGGCATTCTCGTCCTCATACCACTCCAGGAACCCCAATGCCAGGTACAGCACCTCGATGCCCTGCTCCTGAAGCAGAGTATGGGCTTCGTTTTCCAGCTTGATCAGGCGCGTATCCAGTTCGCGGGCTGGAAGGCGCGTCTGCAGGTAGAGGTCGCTGAAGCGCTCTTCGCCATGCTCCCGCTCGAGATACTCCTCCAGGGGCAGAAGAGGCTCCTGTTCTTCATCTTGCGCCTCGCCCTGCTCGTCGCCCGAGTCGGACTCGTCCTTCTCGTATATCTCTGGAAGAGGCAAGAAGCGCATGGCTTTCTTTTCCTCGACCAAGATGTTGGCGACTTCGGTCGACCGCTCATCCACGACGTCGAGGAAACGCTTATTGCTGGGCACATGCAGAAGCGGATTCCCGCGCAGCCCCATGTCGAGAAGTTCGTGACGAGCGAGCTCGAGCTTTTGCGCAAGTGATGACTTATCCATGTGGCGCGTTCCCTGCGTGGATCACGTATTTGAAAATTCGTAGTTTATTATCGTGGGAGGCCGACCCAGTCACCGATTATTGCCTTGGTACTGCGAGTCGAAGAGCGCCCCTTCCCTGCCAACAGCTTCAGGATCAGCAGCGCGAACCCCGCCCATCATTTCGTCTTCTAGGGGCGGCATCGAGAGCTCCCCACGATCACTTCTGAGATTCATGACAGCGTCTCCGACTTGCTATAAGAGAAGGCCGTGCATAATTCGAGCCCAGTCGTAATAGTAGATCTTCACCATCCTCGATTTTATTACGCTTGATACCATTCAAGAAGTGCAGCATGTCGTCATTTATCTTAGACAGCGCTATTTCTCAGGGGCGCGGGACTAGTCAGAACAAGTACCGATAATCGAAGTAGGGCCGTAGCCTCCACAGCCAGCACCTTGAGCAGATGCTCTTTCTCCAGCTTGAGGAGGCGATAACGAGACAAGTCCAACCAGCTCAGATACTCCTAGCTGCCGGCAGTCATGGTTTAGGAGGCCACCCACTGACCCGAAGCTCCCCTGCTATTTGCCATGTAATACCCTGCGTTTAGCATAATTATCCGGAACAGCCTAGCGCTTAAAGGAGATAAGGAGAAGTCTACATAAGGTGGTAGGTCGCAGGGCTATTGGGCATTAGCTCCGAATACGGACCAGCGCCTGTTCTAAGAGCGCCAGAGACTGACGATGCTTGTCAGCCCCCATCTTCTGGATATTAGCGAGCTTCCAACGCACGGCAGGCAGTCGGTCGACGCCCATCAGTGGTAGCAATGTCCAGTCTGGCGCCCCCTGCTTGAAAGACAGCAGGAAATGAACGTCATCATCCGTCATCAGGTGCCCCAGCTGTGATAGCAGCTCATCGCGGGCGCTCTCCAGCTCATGCAATGGAAGATCAACCCTGGCCATCCCGACAAACTCCTCTCGGTAGACGTCACCCAACGGCTTCAACCTCGGGTTGATCACTTCGTTCAAGGGCCTAGGGTGCCCCAGCAGATAGATCAGAAAGCCTTCGAATACACTACGATCCAGACCGCCTTGGTTCAGCAGCAGCTTCACATCGAAAAGGTCCCGGGGGTGCTGGCGATCCAGCGCGGCGCAGATCTTGCCTCCATACAGGTCCGGTAGTGACACCACCTGCACCGCCGCGAATCCGTACTCATCCTCCACGGCTTCCACGACATCGCGCTCCTGGGGCGGGTGCATAGTGCCACGCAACACCGGCGATACCTCCACCTTCACTTGGTTACGCCCCCGGCGCACCAGAATTCTCAGCTCGTCCCGGCGATTATCCTGAAGCTCAGCTCGCACGCCTGGCAGCCGGTCTCCGAAATTTTCTGTCAGTCGCTGTAGCGCCTCGCGACAGCGTCGAAGAGCCTCGTCACGGGGCTCCAGCGGCAAGTAGGCCAGGTCGATATCGACCGATAGCCGGGGTAATGCCTGCACGAAAAGGTTGATGGCCGTGCCGCCTTTCAGAGCGAAACACGGCTCGTCATTGAGGAAAGGCAACAGCGAGACCAACAGCCGGACCTGTTCGTGGTAGCGAGCTTCAATCGGCATGCAGGAACGCCTCCGGCACCGTCACGTGATATTCCCTGTCCAGCTTGCCGCCTCGGCAGAGCTGGCGCTTGCCTTTACCGAGGTCCAGTCGACGAGGTTCCAGGCGACCGTACCAAGCATGTCCGGCGTGGCGAGCCAACACCAAGAAGGCACGCTTGGTTCTCACCGAACGGCATCCCTCCAACAATGCCTGCAGCCGACGTGGACGCAGCGTGTTAAGCCCGCCAAAGGTGTCCACCAGTTCACTGCTGAACAGCAGTTCATTCGATGTCACGGCAATCCACTCCAGGACGGCTCGCTCGGGGGTCGATACCTGCAAGCTGAAAGCCCTGCCATCCGGTGCGTAGTCCGTGAAACTGCCGGGAAGCTGCGCTGGCAGACCCTTTTCAGAGTGGAGCACCAACGGCCCTGCCCACTCGGCGTCTCTCAACCATCGAGGCAGCCGAATAGCCTCCTTGCCATACAGATGCGTTGTACGCTCCCCCATGGGTAAATAGTGGGCAAAGCCATGCAGTGCCAGGGCCGTTTGGCCACCCAGCCAAAATGTTGGCATCCCCAAGCCGTCGATCGCCTGCAGGGCGAAAACAGCGCTCTCCCAAGTAAGAGGTTCCCCCGCTTGGCAGTAAGCGCCGTGCCCCACGCGTTGCAGCCAGCCACTGTTGGCCAGCTTACGCGCCTGATCAGATGTGACGCCGTGTGACGCCAGCCAGGCGGTCGTCACGACGGCGTCACGCGGGATCTTCTGTAGTAACTGGTTTATTTTCACGTAGAAAAGCGACCTTAAATTCCGTTCCCAATACAAATAATAAACCATTTCGGTTTACCTTCAAGATCAGAATCGTCATTTAAGGCCGCTTTTAGCATAAAGTTTAAACCATCGAATGGGCGGTACCCGGCCCTACGTAGACACGACTGCCCGACCTCTTGAATAGGTTATCGAAGCAGCGCTTCTTGCGCGTGTCGATCGGCTGATTTTGCAGACTCCACTAGGCCGAGCTGTGCAAGACAGAATGCATCATCGGCAATCGCCTTCGTCCGCTACACCAGCAGATTGAGACACAGCAAAATGAGCGCCCTCTGATATTCGTTGCACTCAGGACAACAAACACGACGCTCTCTGGCCTCCCTTCGTGCTCCCGCCTTGTTCTAGCGTAGTCAAGCAGTTCCTAAACTAGAACAAGGACAATCAATGTTTACCGACAGTCAGTTAGAGACGGCCAGATCGCTCAGGCACCATTTCCATCAGCACCCCGAGCTGAAGTTCGAGGAGACGCAGACTGCAAAGGTGGTCGCAGAGAGACTGCGCGAGCTGGGCTACCAGGTCACCGAAGGGATAGCAGAGACGGGGGTTCTGGCAGAGCTGGACACTGGTCGTCCCGGTCCCGTGATCGCCTTTCGCGCCGACATGGATGCGCTGCCGATTGATGAGGCCAACACCTTTTCGCACTGCTCCACCAAGCGTGGACTGATGCATGCCTGCGGGCATGATGGCCATACCGCCACACTCCTTTTGGCAGCTGAAGCCATCATGGAACAGCGCGGTACCCTGTCAGGGCATTTGAAGCTGATCTTCCAGCCGGCGGAGGAAGGAGGCAACGGCGCAGCACGGATGATCGAAGAAGGCGTGCTGGAGAATCCGAAAGTCTCCGCGATATTCGGCTACCACAATCGTCCGAACTTCCCGGCCGGTCAGGTATTCGTCAAGCCCGGACCGTCCATGGGGGGTAACGACACCTTCCGGGTCACAGTCGAAGGGAAAACCGGGCATGCCGCCATGCCGCACCTGGCAGTGGATGCGATCTACGTGGGTACCTCGATCATTCAGCAACTTCAGGGACTGGTCGCGCGTCACAAATCGCCGCTGGAAGCAGGCGTCATTACGATTGCCGCCTTCCATGCCGGTGATGCGGCCAACATCATCCCCGGCGAAGCCGAGATCCTGATCAATATCCGCAGTGACCGTACTTCCTCGCGTGATGCACTGGCCGGTCAACTTGAGCAAGTCATTTCTGGCGTGTGCAGCGCGCATGGTGCCAGCTATCGAATGACGCATGAGCTCGAGATCCCGCCTCTCCTCAATGACGCCGAATGGTCTGACAAGGTCCTCGAGATCGCTCGTCACCATCAAGTCAGTGATGACATCAAGAAGCTGGATTACATGCCCACCATGGGCGCTGAGGACTTCGCCTTCTACCTCAGGGAAATCCCCGGGTGCTTCTTCTTCGTCGGCAACGGCGACAGTGCCTACCTGCACAACGAGCATTACGACTTCAATGACGACATCCTGCCGGTCGCGGGCGGTGTCTTCCTGTCGTTGGCCAAGGACTTGCTGGTACGCGATTGAACAAGTCGGTCAGATCAACATAACAAGGACAACAACAATGCAAGCCGTTCTCGCATCCATCGAACGTACAGGGAACAAGCTCCCTCACCCCTTCATTCTGTTCACGATTCTGACAGGGTTGATCATCGTCGCCTCGGCGGTGCTGGACCTACTCGGCGTGTCTGCCGTCAATCCGCAAAGCGATGCCGTAGTACATGTGCGTAGCCTGGTATCACCTGAGGGTCTGGAGTTCATGTTGACCAGCGTGGTCAGCAACTTCATCAACTTCCCGCCCTTGGGGCTCATCCTGGTCGTCATGTTCGGGATTGGACTGGCTGACAAGGTCGGTCTCATGTCCACGCTCATGCAGGTCAGCGTCGCGAAAGCGCCTCCGGTCCTGCTGACGTTCTGCGTCTTCATGGCGGGTATCTGCGGTAGTATCGCCTCGGATGCCAACTATCTGATCCTGATCCCACTGGCGGCAATGGTGTACCACTCCGTGGGCCGTCACCCCATCGCTGGCGCTGCGGCAGCCTATGCAGCTGCCGGCGCCGGCTACGATGCCAGTCTGTTCGTGACCGTGGGGGACGCACTGTTCTCCGGCATCACCACGGATGCTGCCAGGCTAGTGAACCCCGAGGCCTACATCTCCCCCGTCGACAACTACTACTTCGTCGCCTGCTCGGTGTTCGTACTGGCCATCGTCGGGACTCTCATCATCGACAAGGTAGTGGAGCCGCGCTTGCAACGCGTCCTGCCCATGGGCAAGGACTTCACGGCACAGGGCGAAAAGCCTGAGTTGAAGCCTGAAGAATGGACCGGCATCAAGCGCGTCGGCCTGGCCACATTGGCCTATGTGGCACTTGTCTTGATCGCGGTTCTGCCTGAGGCTTCACCGCTACGCAATGCCGATGGCGGCTTGATCCCCTCTCCCTTCCTCAAGTCCCTCGTGCCGTTGATGTTCCTGTACTTCGTACTGATAGGGCTTGTCTACGGCGCGACTGTCGGCAAGATCACCAGCAGTCGCGATGTCCCTCAGAAGATGGCGGAATCCGCCAGCGAGCTGGCCCCGACGCTAGTGCTGTTCTTCGCGATCTCGCAGTTCATCGCCTACTTCAAGTGGTCCGAGCTGGGTCAGTTCATTGCCATTGAAGGCTCCGATATCCTGCAAAGCACGGGCTTTACCGGCCTCCCGCTGGTCGGTGCCTTTATCGTGATGACGGCAGTGCTCAACATCTTCATGACGAGCGGCTCCGCGCAATGGGCACTGATGGCACCGGTCTTTGTGCCCATGCTGATGATGATCGATTTCGATCCCGCCTTCGTGCAGGCGATGTTCCGTATCGGTGATTCCAGTACCAACATCATCTCGCCGATGAGCCCCTACTTCTCGGTGGCGCTGGTCTACATGCAGCGCTATCAACCGGAAATGGGTCTCGGCACCCTCGTGGCCACCATGCTGCCGCTGGCGCTTGGCTTCCTGATCGCCTGGTCGGCCTTCCTGATGCTATGGCTTTCACTGGGCTGGGCCATCGGGCCGGGGGTCTACATGATGGCGAGCTGAGTCAGTGCATCCCCATCATCACCTTCCATAAATAGTCGGCAGCCGGCGTCAGCCGTCTGCCGACTCTGCGTACCAGATTGCCTTGGGTCGCCTCTGCCAAAGGATGCTCGATGGGGATGGCAGACAGGAGGCCCGCCGAGATCTCTTCACGTGCAGCGGCTGCCGTCATGAAGGCGACACCGATGCCAGCACAGGCCATCCGGCGCGAAATGGAGTGCAGATTGCAGCGGTAGGAAGGCGTCGCGACCTGGCCTGCCGTACGGAAGATGTCATTGACCAGACGCTGCGACCCCGAGACCTCCGGCAGGAAGATCAACTTGTGACGCGCCAACTCCGCCACGGAGACGCTCTCATGGCCTGCCAGCGGATGGTCCCTCGCCACGAGCGCACATAAAGGCCCGCGGGCAAAGGAATGTACTACCAGACGTGGGTCTACCACCGGTCCGTAAGTCACCGCGATATCCACCTCATCATGTAAGACCATGTCATGCGGCTCGCGCGGCACATAGATGCCGGTCCGCATATCGATCATCACATCCGGATAACGCTTTGCGACGGTACTCAGCACCGACTTGATGAAGCTGTCCACGAAACCATCACCGACAGAGACAGTGACCTGCCCCGTCTGCAGATTCTTCCAGCGTGACAGCGTATCGCGAAGCTCGGAGTTGAGTTGCCGCTGTGCCAGATAACTCTCCAGCACCAGTCTCCCCGCCTCCGTTGGCAATACGTGGCGGCCATTTCTCTCGAGCAACGCCAAACCCAGCTCATTCTCCAGACTCCGGATCTGACGCGACACGACGGAAGGATTCACATCCAGATGCTCCGCAGCCGCCCGAACCCCACCACAACTGCTGACTTCCTGCAGATAAAACGCGCGCTTGTCCAGACACTCCATTTGTCACTACGCCTCTGATAATCAGTGCTACATGCTGGTAGTCATACAGATATCACAGATTCCATCTGCGCATCGCATGCGATCTACCCCTCCTCTCTCGGAAGATGGTGTTTCGCTAACTGCCTGAATATGCGACGCACCTCGCCATACTCTGATTTAGTCATGGTGCATGACGCGCTATCATGCCCCTATAGCCTTATAAGCCATTCCTATAGCAGTTCCATACGCGGGAGCATCATCGTGAACACGGAAAGTCATTCCCAGCTGGCGAGTTACATCTGGTCCATCGCGGACCTGCTGCGCGGCGATTTCAAGCAGTCTCAATACGGGCGCATCATCCTGCCCTTCACCCTGCTGCGCCGCCTGGAATGCGTACTGCAAGACACCAAGGCCAAAACACTGGCCGTAGCGGAGGAGAACGCCGAGAAGCCAGATACCCTGCGCGAGAAGCTGTTGATGCGTGCCACCGGGCGCGAGTTCTTCAATGCGTCACCGCTTAGCCTGGGTACGCTCTCCGCGACCCAGACATCTGAAGACCTGATGAGCTACGTGCAGGCCTTCAGCCCCAGCGCGCGGGAGATCTTCGAGCACTTCGAGTTCGAGAACTTCGTCCTGCAGCTGAGCAACAACAACCTGCTCTACAAGGTGGTCGAGCGCGTCGCGGAGATCGACCTCAGCCCCGAGGCCGTCAGCAACTACGAGATGGGCATCATCTTCGAGGAGCTGATCCGCAAGTTTGCCGAGAGCTCCAACGAAACTGCCGGTGAGCACTTTACCCCGCGCGATATCGTGCACCTCACCACTTCACTGCTGATGACCGGTGAAGAAGAACACATCGCACCCGGTGGTATCGTCACCCTGTATGACCCCACGGCCGGTACCGGTGGCTTCCTCTCCGAGGGCGATGCCTACATTCAGGACATCAGCCACAACGTCAGCGTCTCGTTGCACGGGCAGGAGCTCAACCCCGAGTCCTACGCCATCTGCAAAGGCGACATGCTGATCAAGGGCCAGGGCATTGATCAGATCAAGCTCGGCAATACCCTCTCCGAAGACCAGCTGGCCGGTGAGCGCTTCGCCTACATGCTCTCCAACCCGCCCTTCGGTGTGGACTGGAAGAAGGTGCAGAAGCAGATCACCGATGAGCACACCCTCAAGGGCCATGATGGTCGCTTCGGCCCCGGCCTGCCGCGTGTCTCCGATGGCTCGCTGCTGTTCCTCATGCACCTGGTCGCCAAGATGCGTGCACCCAGCGATGGCGGCTCGCGTATCGGCATCATCCTCAATGGCTCGCCGCTGTTCACCGGCGGTGCGGGCAGTGGTGAGTCGGAGATTCGCCGCTACCTGCTTACCCGCGACATGGTGGAAGCCATCATCGCGCTGCCGACAGACATGTTCTACAACACCGGCATCGCCACTTATGTGTGGATTCTCTCCAATCGCAAGCCGCAGGCACGCAAGGGCAAGGTGCAGCTGATCAACGCCGGTGACATGGGCAGCAAGATGCGCAAGTCGCTTGGCAGCAAACGCAAGTACCTGGAAGACGGCCAGATTGAAGAGCTGGTGCGTCTCTACGGCAGCTTTGCCGGGGAAGAGGAAAGCCTCACGGAAGACGGCGCACCGCGCAGCAAGATCTTCGCCAATGAAGACTTCGGCTACCGCCGTATCACCGTCGAGCGCCCGCTGCGTCTCGACTTCCAGGCCAGTGAGGAGCGCCTCGCCCGCCTGAGTGACGAGAAAGCCATCCAGAAGCTCAAGGCAGAGGAACGCAGCGCCCTGCTCGCCGCCTGCGCCACCCTGCCGGATACCCTGTTCACCAACCGTGACGCCTTCACCAAGGTGCTCAAGGCCGCCTTCAAGGCAGAGCTGCCCGCCAGCATGAAAGTCGGTGCCCCGCTGCTCAAGGCCGTCTTGAACGCCCTGAGCAAGCGTAGTGACACAGCCGATATCTGCTGTAACAAGCACGGCAACCCGGAAGCCGATAGCGGCCTGCGCGACTACGAGAACGTGCCGATGAATGAATCGGTACTGGAGTACTTCGAGCGTGAAGTGAAGCCCCACGTGCCCGATGCCTGGATCGACGACACCAAGCGTGACCCGCTCTCTGGCCGTCTCGGCATCGAAGGCTATGAAATCCCCTTCAATCGCCACTTCTATCAGTTCGTGCCGCCGCGCCCGCTGGAAGCCATCGATGCCGACCTCAAGGCCTGTACCGACCGCATCAAGCAGATGATCGAGGAGATGTCGGCATGAGCTTCAAGGCCTATGAAGAATACAAGGACTCTGGCGTCGAGTGGCTGGGGAAAGTGCCTGCGCATTGGCCTGTAAGCCGCCTGAAAAACTCAACAGTGTCATGTCAAAATGGTGTTTGGGGTGATGACCCTCAAGGTGATATCAATGATGTCATCTGTGTTCGAGTTGCAGATTTTGACCGTTCTAGCATGACTGTTGATATTTCCAACCCTACCTATAGAAATATCAGAGATTCCGACTTGGAATCTAGGCTAGTCGAAAAAGGTGACTTACTACTAGAAAAGTCCGGAGGGGGAGAGAAACAACCTGTGGGCTTCGTATGTTTGTATGAGCATGAAGCCAAGGCCATTTGTGCCAACTTTATTGCACGCATTAAACTAGCTGAACACATGTCACCTTCCTTCTGGCGTTATGTTCATGCAGCTGGTTACTCAATAGGATTGAACATTGCGTCTATAAAGCAAACATCAGGCATACAGAATTTAGACCAGCACAGCTATCTCAATGAGTCTGCTGCCTACCCGACGTTTAAAGAACAAACCACCATCGCGGCCTTCCTCGACCACGAAACCGCGCGTATCGATGCGCTGATCGAGGAGCAACAACGCCTGATCACCCTCCTCAAGGAGAAGCGTCAGGCGGTGATCTCGCACGCCGTCACTAAGGGACTGGACCCGAATGTGCCGATGAAGGACTCCGGTGTGGAATGGCTGGGAGAAGTGCCAGCGCATTGGGTAAAAAAACGCTTAAAGAACATATCCCCCTTTATAACTGTAGGCATTGTTGTAAACCCCAGCAGCTATATTTCTGAAGATGGCTTGCCATTCATATATGGCGGAGAGGTAAAAGAAGGTTTCATAGATTTAACAAAAGTCAGAAAAATCAGTAGAAAAGACAGCCTTACAAACAATAAAACCATACTTCAAAAAGATGATCTTATCACTATGCGAGTAGGCTACCCAGGAATTACGGCTGTAGTGCCTGCTGCATGTGAAGGTGGCAATTGCGCATCCGTAATGTTGCTAAAGAGAGGGAGCTTCAACTCTTCTTGGTTATGCTATGTGATGAATGATCGTTTGATAAGACATCAGGTCGAAATCGTCCAATATGGTGCAGCGCAAAAACAATTCAACATTGCTGATGCTATTGAATTTTGGCTTTACACACCTCCCGCTAACGAGCAAAATTTAATCGCAGAATACTTAAACGAAGAAGAAGCATTATTCAGGGAGTTAACAAATAACAATTTTGAAGCAATAAAATTACTTAAGGAACGTCGTTCTGCCCTGATCTCCGCCGCTGTCACCGGCAAAATTGATGTGCACGACTGGCAGCCACCGGAGGCGAGCCAAACAGCGGCCGAGCCAGCGGAGGCCAGCGCATGAGTCAGGGACGCAGCATCCGACTGTTTCTGGTCGATGGCACACCGAGTGGCCTGATGACCGCCGAGATCATGAACTGGACCGGCCACGTTGTGACCGGACCGCGCGGCAAGGTACCTCAGTTGATCAAACGATCCGACTGTAGCCGTACCGGCATCTACTTCCTGGTTGGCCCGCCCGCCGAAGATAGCGCCTTGCCATCGGTGTATATCGGCGAAAGCGATAATGTCGCGGCTCGGCTCCAACACCATAGTCGTACCGATGACAAAGGCGGCAAGGACTTCTGGGAGCAGGTGTGCCTGGTGACAAGCAAGGACCAGAATCTGACCAAGGCCCACGTCAAGCATTTGGAAAGCCTGTTGATGCAAACCGCGCGTGACCTCGGCAAGTGCCGTCTGGTCAATGCGACGGCTCATGCCTACGACAGTCTTCCTGAATCAGACCTCGCTGACATGACGTTCTTCATGGACCAGATCCGTACCGTGTTACCAGTCTTGGGCTTTGAGTTCTTGCGCTCTACCCCAACACGGTTGCGACCGGCCATGGAGCTCGCTACCGATTCCACGACATCGCCACGCTTCGTCTTCACGCTTGGTCGTGCTGACATTCGTGCTCATGCAGAAGAGATCGACGGTGATTTCGTGGTGCTGAAAGGCAGTGAAACTCGACTGAAATGGCAAGGCTCCGAGAAAGGTTACAGCGCTCACTTCGAAGCATTATGCCAGCAGGGCATTCTGGTCGAGCAGAATGGCAAACGTATCTTCACGCGTGACCACGCCTTCAAGAGCCCAAGTGCTGCTGCTGCCGTGGTGGCGTGCCGGAATGCCAATGGCCGTACCAGCTGGGTCGTCGAGAGTACAGGCCAGACCTACGCCGACTGGCAGGATGCCTTGGTGATGGAAACGCCCATCGCCACTGACGACAACTACGCTCAATAACGCACGTACGAGTCACACCTGCCTTGGCGCACTGCGCCATACACACCGACTCCTCACGAACAAGCAGGAATGCCTCATGGCTGATAGCAAGGAAGCGCAGTTTCAGCAGGACATCGTCGATAGCCTCGTCGCCAGTGGCTGGCAGCTGGGCACGGCGAGTCAGTACGATCGCGCCACGGCGCTCTACCCCGAAGATGTGATTGCCTACCAGAAGGCCGCCTGGCCGGAGCGCTGGGACAAGCTCTGCGCCAGCAATCCACAGAAGCCTGAGCAGGTGCTGATTCAGCAGGTGGAGCGTCACCTCAAGAAGGTGGGCACGCTGGCCGTGTTGCGTCACGGTTTCAAGATGCCGGGCAATACGCTGGTTATGTGCAGCTTCATGCCAGACCACGCCATGAACCCGGAGTCTGTGCAGCGCTATCAGGCCAATATCCTGCGCGTGGTGCCAGAGGTGTCCTACTCCCCGCATGCCAAGGACAGCAGCAATGGCGAGGCCAGCTACAACCCACGACTGGACCTCGTGCTGTTCGTCAATGGCCTGCCGGTGGCCACGCTGGAACTGAAGAGCGCTTTCAAGCAATCGCTGGAGGCCGCCAAGCGTCAGTACCGCAAGGACCGTCCGCTGAAAGATCCCATCACCCGCAAGGAAGAGCCCCTGCTGTCCTTCAAGCGCGGCGCGCTGGTTCACTTTGTGGCACGTCAAGATGAGATAGCGATGACGACTCGCCTGGCAGGTGACAAGACCTTCTTCCTGCCCTTCAACCGAGGGAGCGAGGAAGGCGGTGCCGGCAACCCGCCTGCGGAGGATGCCAACAGCTATGCCACCGACTATCTGTGGAAGCAGGTACTGCAGCCGGATGCCTGGCTGAAGATCATCGGCCGCTTCCTGCACCTGGAGGAGAAGACCAGCGAGGACTTCGCAGGCAACCGCACCACCAAGGAAACGATGATCTTCCCGCGTTTCCATCAGTGGCAGGTCGTCAATCAACTGCTGGAGGCCACACGCAATGAGGGGGCGGGCAACCGCTACCTGATCCAACACAGTGCGGGGTCGGGCAAGTCCAACTCGATTGCCTGGACGGCGCATCAACTGGCGAACCTGTATGCCGAGGATGGCAGCCGCATGTTCAACTCCGTCATCGTGGTGACGGACCGCACCGTGCTGGACAGCCAGCTGCAGAACACCATCTATCAATTTGAGCATGCCCACGGCGTGGTGTGCCCTATAAGCCGGGAAGGCGCGAGCGCCAGCAAGTCAGCCCAGCTGGCGGATGCTCTGGCGGCCAACACTCGTATCATCATCGTCACTCTGCAGACCTTCCCTGCCCTCTTCGATGCGCTGGAGAAACGCCCCAAGCTGGCGGAAGGCCACTATGCCGTCATCGCGGATGAGGCTCACTCCTCCCAGACGGGCTCGTCTGCGGGCAAGCTCAAAGCCCTGCTCAACAGCGCCGGGCAGGCCAATGACCCGGAAGCCGAGCTGAGCAGCGAAGAAGTGATGGAAGCCGCCGTGGCGGCACGCAGTGCCAGTCAGCGCATCAGCTACTACGCCTTCACTGCTACGCCCAAGGGCCGCACCCTGGAACTGTTCGGGGTACGCCCAGAACCGGAGCTGCCAGCGAGTGTCAGCAACAAGCCGCGCCCCTTCCACCTCTACTCCATGCGTCAGGCCATCGAGGAAGGCTTCATTCTCGATGTGCTACGTCGCTATACCACCTACAAAACGGCATGGAAGCTCTCGCATCCGGATGGCGAAGAGATAGAGGTGGACTCCAAGAAGGCCAGCCGCACCTTGGCGCGCTGGGTACGCTTGCACCCGCACAACATCAATCAGCGGGTCGAAGTCATCGTCGAGCACTTCCGCCATAACGTGCGCCATCTGCTCAACGGCCAGGCCAAGGCGATGGTGGTCACCAGCAGTCGGCAAGAAGCCGTACGCTATCAGCTGGCGATGCTCGCCTATGTGAAAGACAAGGGCTATGACGACGTGCATCCGCTGGTGGCCTTCTCGGGCAGCGTACCTGCCGATGATGTCATCCCTGAGGAAGTCAGCGAGACCAGCGCCCTGCTCAATGCCGGCGTAAAGGGCCGCGACCTTGCCACGGCATTCGACAGCGACGACTTCAATGTGATGATCGCCGCCAACAAGTACCAGACCGGTTTCGACCAGCCCAAGCTGTGCGCCATGTACGTGGACAAGAAGCTGCAGAAGGTGGAGTGCGTGCAGACTCTCTCGCGCCTCAATCGTCTCTTCCCCGGCAAGGAAACCTTCATCCTCGACTTCTTCAATGATACCCAGGACATCCTGGATGCCTTCGCGCCCTACTACCGGGAAAGCGAGCTGGCCACGGTGTCAGACCCGCAAGTCATCTATGACATGCAACAGAGCCTGGATGACACCGGTATCTACCACGGCCAGGAAGTCACCCAGTTTGCTGAAGCCTTCTTCGACCCCAAGGCACCGTCATCGAAGCTGTCGTTTTACTGTGACCCGGCGCGTGATCGCTTCAACAAGCGTTATGTCGCGCTGACCGAGCAGATTCGTGTCTGGCGTGATGCGCGTAATACTGCCGAGAAGAACGGCGACGAGATGGGCTTGAAGCGTGCCGTGCAAGAGCTCAAGGATGCTGGCACCTCTCGTGATGAGCTCGACCTGTTCCGCAAGAACCTCAAGAGCTTCGTACGCGCCTATGAGTTTCTGTCGCAGATCATCGCCTACGAAGACACCGAGCTGGAGCAGCTTTGCGTGTTCGCCAAACACCTGAGCCCACTGCTGCGTGAAGACCGCCTGGGCGACCCGGAGCTGGATGTCAGCGAGCTGGAGCTGACGCACTACCGCCAGACCAAGCATCAGGAGCAGGAGCTACGCCTGGAAGAGGAAGAAGGCGAATTCGGGCTGGACTCCATCACCGAGGTCGGCTCCGGCACCCCGAAAGACCCGGAGAAGAAGAAGCTGGATGAGATCATCGATACCCTGAATGACCTCTACGGGGCCGAGATCCAGGACGACGACAAGCTCCACTTCGCCAATGGCCTCGCCACACGTCTGGAACGCGATGAAGACCTCATGGGGCAGGTCAACAGCTACAGCCTCGAAGACGCCATGAAGGGCCTGCTACCCAAACGCCTAAACGACGTACTGCTCGATGCACTGGCTGACCAAGAGAAGATGTCCATGCCGATACTGGAAGACGGCGGGATAGAGAAACGCTTCGCTCACCTGATGTATCAGCTGCTCAGGCAGCGGAGTGAAGGCGGCAAGGGAGCGCAGGGGTAAGGGCTAGAAGCAGTCCTGGGTACCAGGGATCGACGGAACGAAAAAGTTCGTCGCCAAAAAGAGGTTGGTCCGAGTCAAGGTCAATTTTATAAGATTCACTCTCACCCACAGGAGAGAGCCAACACATGAAACATTCCAAGCAATCTAACCAGCAACAACAAAATGACCGCTCTCGGGCGCTTAATCCAAATCGTGGTACTACTGGCACAAATCGCGAGAATTCCAAGGTTCATGGAAACCGCGGCAAGCAGTTCAATCCCAACAAAAAATAGACATGGAGTCAAGGCCTCGGCTAAAAACCGAGGCCTAAATATACACATGACAACTCAATATACTTACCCCTCCTTGGGAGAGGCTATTAAATATTTTGTATCTACTATGGGTATTCTACCTCGTAAGAATGAAGCCAAAGAGAATACAAATACGAGTGAAGCAGAAAAAAAGAAAATTCAAAAGCAAATTGAAAGGCTTGCCCGAGAGGAAGGGCATTTACAGGCACAATTTGATGCCCTGATTCCCTCAATAAACAATTATCTCAAAGACTCTATTTCCTGTCCTATAGTAGCTGGCCAGATATGCTCGGCAGCCAATAAGTTACATGAAAGCTATAAAGAGCTGCTTGTTGGTGAAGGTACCTTCATGAGCCAAAGAGATACCGTCTTATACTTTATAAAAAAATTTGCTATAGAAATTTGTGTTACGGAATCAAGCTTAACATATTTAATAAACCAAGACTTAAGACCAGCCGCAGTATGGCCTGAAGAAGACTTCTGGTATCTCCCAAAAGAAGAAGATGGGATAATAGTATGGCCGATAACCAATACAATGAAATGGGTATACTCTATAACCGAGCTCTCTCAAACTCAATTCCATAAACCAGCTAATAGAGAAGATATTTTCAATAGATTGGAAAATAACCTCAAAAACGCCAATAAATGGACGCGCGGAAAGTCTATGCCCAGCATGCTTGGGTTGACAAAAAATATCCGTGACTCGCTAGAAGCTCAGGAAAACAATGAGAAAAAGATACCGAGTGAACTAAAGGACAGCATACTAGCCACTACGTCTGTATCACTAATCCTAACTTCACTAGCTCAAGATATAAAAAAGTATTACGGCAACAAAACATTATTCCAATTGATCGAGCAAATAAAACAATATGTAACTTGGATTGGAGAGGATATACATGAATTACATCGTGTATACCTTGAGGAAGTTAAGTCCAGAAAAATAAATAACAAAAAACTCGCAATAGAATTAAAGAATGAAATGCTATCTTACTTCATACCATCTTTTTATGAAAAATGTCATCAAGCTAGGCACCCAATCTCCAAGCATATATTGTATAATGGGTATATCGATAGAGAAATGGTTAGGCGGATAGCGAATCAATATGGTAGCTATGCAGCTAGAGCACCTGAATATGCTTACGATAACAACCAAGTTATCGTACCCGAAGGTTTCTCCCTGTTGATACCAATAGCGCTGTCTATGATAAATGATCAAAAAACCACATTAAAAGATATCGAAAACTTTAACAGCGCGTTACATGCATATAATCTTCAAAAAAAGGTCCCATGGGTAGTGGATTGGATATACGGCGGCTATTATTATAGAAATGATGACTTTGAAAAAGCACACAAGCATTTTAGCAAATCATTTCAGAATGGAAAGTATAGAGCCGGAAACATTTTCTATCGCACCCTGAACCAGCACATAGAGGTTTGTGCAAAACTTGACAAATGGAGAGAATTCAAAAAAGCAGCTCTGTGGGCGAAGTATTTAGGGATACCTGTGAGATGGCTGCGTGACGAAGAGTCTACTGACGAAAATCTTAGAGTTGCTTACAGATATTTAGGGTTGAAGAACTGTAAGTATCCACGATTGTAATTGATACAGCCTTATCCATTAAACTGATCTAGAGCGAAATCTACCAATATAGACAGCTTTCAAAGCACTGTAATATCGGCGAACTTCCTCGTTGACGGCCTGGTCCTTGGCTGAGGCTCAGGAGAGAAGCCCGTAATTTAGCGAAGGGTACAAGTATGAACATAGCCACAGTATCCTTCGCTACATAACCCCAGACTAGGATTATGGCGGCGAAGCGAGAGATTCTGAAGTACTAGCGAACGGCCTCAAAAGCAGCATAACAGCGTCTCCCGTAGCGGTAGTTAAATAGAATCCGAGCATTCAGCCTATTCACAAATTAACAACAATGGTGTAAAGCTAGTACTACTCAAGCCCCAGCGACTTCAACACTTCACTTTCGCTGACCACATCAGTGGTCACAACAGCATCCTTTAATAGAAGCTTCCCGCTGAGTAATCGATCGAGATGAACATCAAAGGAGTCGTGCACAGGATGTAAGGCCGTAGGAATATTAATATAGACATTTTTCCTCTGACCAATACGATAAATCCGATCGGTAGCTTGTGCCTCTTTAGCGGGGTTCCAGTGGCGTTCCAGATGAATGACATGGTTAGCACCCACAACCGTCAGACCAACACCTGCAGCAACCGGTGACATGATAATGGCATTGAAGCCCTGAACAGATTCAAACTGCTCAATTAAGCCCTTCCTAGTGAGGCTATCTCCTTTTTTTTCTACCGCAGACGTATCGCCATTTATAATATTGATATCAAGCCCATATATTTTATCCAACCATATCTTCACGAAACGTTGCACATTTTTTGAAAGAATAAATATAATAACCTTTTCACGAGCCTCCTTTATGTCATCAAGAACATTGAGGGCAACCCTCATCTTGGCAGATTGAGACATAATCTCTCGGTATGACTCAGGATTGGAAATCAAGGACTGCAATGGCGCACCAGCACGTGGGTGAAGCGATATTGTCCTCAATTTCTGCAGTGTCGAAAGCGCGATGCCTCTGACATCATCTGCTTCAGCCCTCAGTTTTCGATAGACTTCTATTGCTTCATTGTAGTGGGATAGTTGAGCACCGCTCATAACAGATGAAAGCTTTGGACTGTAGGAAACGTTATGCGATGATACAGGCACACCACTATAGATACTCTTAGTAGGAAGGTCTAAGAGTTGATTTTCCTTGATGCGACGCAGCATAAAACCACCGGCTGCAGAACGTAGATCTTGACCAATCGATTGACGAATGGAATCCTTCTCGTCTTCAGAGGCACGTAGTATAGGGGACACCCATTTATCTCTGAAATAAACCCAATCTCCCAACAAGCCAGGCTGCGCAGTATCCATCAGGCACCAGAAGTCACCGAGAGAGTTCTCAACAGGAGTACCAGTAGCCAATATCTTGATATCGCTATTAAGCCCCTTTGCTGCATGTGTCTGCAGCGTATTGGGATTCTTGAGATTTTGGGCCTCATCAAAGATGACCATTCCCCAGTCAACGAGACATAGTGAGAACTGGTAGTCACGGAGAGTTTGATACGTCGTAACAACGAGTCGTCTATTGATATCGAGCCTTTTTGAGCCTGCGTCTGGCCCAACATGGAGAGCAAATCGAACCTTATCTTGGTCCATCTGGCCCTCTTCGTTCAATAGCTCTGAAGCCTGTGCGGACTCCCGTTTCTCACCTTTCTTCTTGAACTCGGCAAGATCTCGGCCAGACTGAAGTATCTTGACATCTTTGAAAGGAATAGTCTTGTAAGTAAGTGAAACCTCCTGCTCCCAATTCTCCACAAGGCTAAGAGGGGCAACAATGAGAATGGGTTTCTCTTTCAACTCATTCCGTCTGCTGTGTAATAGATACTCATTGATGGCCACGAGTGACATGTATGTCTTACCTAACCCCATGTCATCAGCTAGAACCCCCCCTTGGATACGCTCAAAATTATCACCTTTATCCAGAGTACTCAGTTCAATCAGCTTCAGCATCCAGTTCACCCCCTCTTCCTGGTGGGGGAAAGGCTTCCTGGCATAAATCTCCCAGTCAGGTTGGTTCTTTACCGTGTGTGCATCGAGCCTGCCTCTTAGGGATTCACCGTTGTCTTCAGCATCTTTTACAATTATACCAACTTGGGTATCAGTTCTATCGACAATTTGATCAATATCTTCTTCTGACTTCTCTTTTTTATCAAGACGGTTCGCCACCTTACCTAGAATACTTTCTACATTCTCGATATTCGATATGTCGACACTCTCTCCTTGAAAGTCAACAGTCTGCGCTCCTTGAGAACAAGCTACATCGAGTTTCCTCTGAAAATCCTCAAACTCCTCATGGCTTTTGATGAGCTTATTGATAATCTCAGGAGGTGAGGCTGACTGTTCAACGCCAAACCAGTCGTTATTTCCTTTTTCCAAGCCTCCAAAATCCATATGCTTTATCTTGCCTACACCAAGCACGCGAACCGAAAAACCAAGGTCTAGATTAACTAAAGAAGCATCAAGAAAAGCAGAGGGAGAATTGATAAAGTCAGCCACGCTTTCTGAGGGAATGCGGCGATTATTCATTACCTCTCTAACACCACTCATCCTTTCTTCGTCAAGTATTATCACCTTGTTTTTTATTCTAATCACACCGTCATCTGAATTAATATCCAACTGACCAAGCCTGTTTTCAATCTCATCCAAGCCATCGCCAACACTAGGAAAAAGCTCCAAGCTACCATCAGGCAACTGTTTTGCAATAACACCAATCTCTTCTGCCTTTTCAACATTGATTCTTTCGAAATGGCTCAAGTCAACGTTCATACCGCTTCGCTTGGCCATCTGCAGTGAAGCTAGAAGTCGTAGGTTGTCACTGCTCTCCTTAAGATTCTCAGGTAGCATTGAATGCTTTTCCAGCGCCTGAAATGCTATCAACTGCGAGTGAGCGAGCAAGTAGCGATTATCAGGCCCGACTTCCATGAGAGCACCTTTGATACGACAGGGAACCTGATTTTCATTAAAAACAGGATAAACCTTTACAGAAAAACCCTTATTGTTAGAGTGACCTTTGATGGATGCCGTAAACTCTCCCTTAAACTGGGGTGGAAGCTCCAGAATTTCTATTTGCTCATTATCCAACGAAGCAGCGACGAGCGTGTCAAGGCTGAAACCGTTAGGAAACCGCGTGGCAAGCCCCTGCTCTTCGAGCATACGAAGAACAACCCCCTGCAGGTTAAGATTGGGAGAGCCCTTACCCGAAAGAAATGTCTCAAACTCATGCTTATCAAGATATAGTTTGACACCGTCATCATCAAATGTTAGCTCAAATCTCTCTGCACCACCTTGATGATCACCTTCATCAGGCAGAATACTTCTCAGGATTTTCCGAAGTTTATTCTTCATCATCGAGAACCCCACTGTTCCTCAATATGCTCTCACCATCTTCTGTAACAATCCATTTGAAATCAGACGTTTGCTGACAATAACCTTGCAGGTCCCAGTGCAAGGTATGGTTGATGTCTGTCAATGGCAGGCCTAAATGTTTAGAAGCATCCCTTGCCTTGCTACCTGGATACATATATAAATAAAGCAAAATCTGAATTGCCAAAGGTGATGAGACGCCTTCGAAATGATTCCTTTTTACCAACTCATCAAAACCTTTATTTTTATCAGCAGTAATAAGTTTTTCAGCTGGCGATGACATTATGACCGGTGGTATGGGCTTCACAACTGGCATACCAAACCTGGAAATATATCGCTTGTAATCTTCCTTTCTCAGCAAGGCTTCAATATCCAACTCAATACCATTATTAGCCAAAAACTCAAATACTTTATTCTGCCAAGTAGAAGGAGCATGAACGATGGCAGCGTGATTCAAGCCAGGATACTCTTCCCGATATCCCTTGGGCAACAGGATTGTCAAGTCAGAATGAGATAATACTGACACCTCATATCCAACATACCGGTGACTCGGTGGAGCCAGGTAAATCCAAAGTTTGAAACTATGTGAACCCTCTATTAAATGGAAGTCTCCACAATCCAAATATATGATCGCCTTGTCGGAAAGCTGACCATTTAACTTTATATAGTTAACCTTCAGCTCATCCTTCAAGATTCTTTTTACTGAGTGCTCAGCCTTGCTGCCAAGCATCAGTCTAGTGCTCTTGATCATCTTAAGCCTGAAAAGCCCCTCTAGGAACGTTCTCCTAGCGGGAAACATCCTCACCAATTCTGCATTATTGGTGGTTTCCCCATACTGCTCCAGCGCTTGAAGAAAGAGGCGAAGATCCTGCTTGGAAAGCCACCCTCTAACCTTTTCAACACGCATTTCACCTAAAGGTGCCCACCACTCTCGGTAGCTCTTAACCTTACTTGATACACGCGGATCACCAGCCAAACTCAACATGAAATCTTGCCAAGTTTCGCTCGCCTCCGCTACACGATCAATAAGGATCTCAAGGGCTGCATGACCAATCCTTTTACCCTCGCTCCGATAGGGTGCCCTCGACACATCCTGGTGCAAAAGTTCATCAAAAATTGGCGACCACTCATTTTCTTTAACGTACTTTAACTTTTCTAAATAATAATGCGCACGACAAATATCCGAATAACGGCCCCCATCAACTCCTAATAATCCAAACTTAGAGAATGTTTCCTGCAACGAAATGCTATTATTGACAGCATACTTCACTAACTGGGACGGCCCATCAACTGTCAGGATCCAGTCGCTTTGACGGTTGACAACTTCTATAAGGTCATCAATAGCCAGTTCTTCTTCCACAACCTTGATTTTACTTGCCTGATCAATAAGAGTTTTCTCAATGGATTCTCTCAGCGAACCATCGCTTGATGAAGGCAGGCGATCCAAGTTATCGAATTCCTGGAAATAGAGTTGGAGAATATTGAGAAGAGGCACTCTACCTAGGCGAGGCTGCTGAGCTTCAACGATAACCTCAAGAAGCCTAGGACTAATCAATTTCTTCAGAACTTCAGGATCATCGAGCCATAGCTGAGTGAGTGCGCGCACGGCCACTCTTTTCATGAGCAGGCTTGGTAGCACCTCAAATCTTTTATTATTGGCAACCTCTTTAATTTCCCCTTCAGCTTTTTGATAAACTTCACCTCGCCCAGCATCGTTCTCAACCTTTTTTGCGGACGAAGTGATCTCATCCCAAGGCTCTAGTGAAAGAGCCTTCCAAGTTATATTAACTACCTCGAGAGATGGCAGTATCACAACGACTCATCCACATATTTATCTTGGATTTCTTGATAATCTTCTACTGTAGGCCGACGTATCGTAAACCTTATATCTATCCTTCTATTGGCCCGAAGATCTTCCTCAGATACCTGAACATCTGTGACAGGACGTGTTTCGGCATATCCACTAACTGAAAATACCGGCAGCCCATCTAGGTTGGTCAAGCTTTCCAGACTTCGGTTATCTGGTAAAACGTTTAGCCAATGTTGCCACAGAGAAATCGCCCGAAATGCCGAGAGCCCCCAGTTTCCCTTTCCACTCATTCCTTGATAAGGACGGTTGTCTGTATGCCCTTCGACAAAAACAGTGTCGAGATATTTAATTCTATTGTTCTTGAGAATCACCTCAGCCAGGACGTTACCAATCTGCGAGGCAGTCTCCCGATACTGCGGTCCAATGATAAATTCGGCAGTTTCAAACCCTAGAATCTCATTCGGTATGCTTAATACGGTATCATTTTCACTGACAGAAACCCGAATACCCCGACGGTGAAGCTCGTCAGCAGTCTCATGGAGAATAGTTCTTCTGACTTCGTCCGCCTGACCGAGCATATGAATTTCTTTAGTGAATTCCTGCTGCTGCTCTTCCAGCTGCTCACGAATCTCCATGATCTGAACTATTAACACTACCGACGCCAATATAAAAATGATCAACAAGGCTGACATGATGTCAGAAAATGACATCCAATATGGATTTTCCTCATCGACTGTGGCTTTTTCACGTCTATATAGCTTCATTAACGACGCTCCAAATCATCCACAATACCATTGATAGCCATCACAGTTCTCTTCATTTGATCCGCAAAGGATAAGGTGTTTTTATTCCATTCTTCCATACGTTCGGAGACCTGCTCACGAACTTCTTTGCTGTACGCCCTCAGCCACTCTTCTGCTTGCTTTTCAATATTTCCCACCTGCTCACTAAGAGACTCGCCCAGCCGGTTAAACTCATCTCTCAGCTTACTTATAAATTCTTCATTCTGGTTACTTAGTTCACCGAACCCTTCATTGGCAAATCTAGCTGCGGATTCAAGTTGATGGGACGTATTACTGATAGTCTCCTGCAACCTGGATAAAGAATTTGCATGTTCTGTAATGTTATCAAGGACCTCGCTATTTTTTATCGAAACACTATCCAGGCTTTCCGTAACAGCCTTGACTCTCTCATCAAGTACCGTAGTAGTCTTGTGGAGATTAGCCGACAGTGTTCCTAGCTGGGTCGCGCTATTAGTCATATTTTGACTGCTACGCTCAGCCGACTTGGCGACTTCACCCAGCGCACCAGACAGCTTGCCATACTGTGAAGAAATGCCATCAAGATGCTGATTAGCATTCCTCGAAGCCTCTCCTACCTGTCTCATCAACTCTTGCTGCTCACTGACAAGCTTCTCGATGAGAACACTAAATCTTTCTTCAACCGCTTTCTGTTGCTCACTAAACTTGGCGGCACGATCTTGGTCTCTTTTCGCTTCCAGCGCCATTTGACTCTCAATCGCCTCTGCCTGAGATTCAGATATTTGCTTTAGGCTTTCTTCATGCGCTCGCTGACGTTGCTCATCTCGCTCAGAGGTGTGACGGAACTGGTGTTCCATTGACTGCGTCATCTGCTCCATGAAATATTCGAACTTTTGAGTCAATGCAGACTGTTGCTCCAAAGCAGTCTCTCGCTGCTGTTCCAGCTGATGTGCAAATTCACGAGAGGTCTTCTCAGCCTGTGCTCCACTCCTGTTTTGCTTCTCCGTTAGTGTAGTAAAGAGCTCATCCATCTTCACAGTCATTGAGCTTACTGCTTGATTTACCTGTTCGGAGGCACTTTCAAGCGCTTGACTCTGCTCACTTCCCGCCGATTTTACGCCTTCGGTGAAGTTGCACACGAGTTTTTCGAGCACTTCAGTAGACTGATTACTCGCGTTATCCACCAATGCCTGAATGGCTGGAGCCATGACATTGTTCAGGGAGTCTGATACTGCCTGCTGCATGGCCTCACTCATGCCACTAACGGTTTCCTGAAGCCTATCCCCGATACGTTCATGTAACTCCTGCAATGCTTCCTTGCTTGCCATGCTGGATTCAGCAATATGGATAAGTGAGTGCTCGGCAGGCATACGGGGGTAAAGAAAATCAATGTCATGCTGAAGCCTATTGATACGCCTCAAAGCGCTTCGCTCAATCATCTTCTCTATCACATTGAGCAAGAGGCTGAGTCCAACCCCCCAAACAGATGTCAAAAAAGCAATTGCAGCACCATTGATCATGCTTGCAATGCCAGCTCGCAACGTATCAACATCGTCTGTATTGACCTGCAGGTTTCTTAAACCAATAGTTAGACCAATAAAAGTTCCTAATACCCCGATCGCGGTGAGAAAGGTTGGAGTAGCCGCTAGAAGACGACTTGATGTCAGACCGTATGCTAACGTTCTTCCGTTAAAGAAATGGTCGGCATCTAGTGTATTGAAAAGCTTATCTTTATCTGGAGAATATACTAGGCTTTCATCAAACTCTCCCCATAGTTTCCCTGCCTGGGTGTCTGAATCTTCTGCCTGTTTTATTATTTGCTGTCGTTTCCAAGCCAGCTCTTCCCTTGACTGCCCCTTGATAAGGCTCTCAACAAACTTGATGCTCTTCCTATATTTATTATAATAATATCCTAAAGATACAATAGCGATCATAATTATCGCCATCATGGCTAACCAGAACCAGTCGCTCATCTGGAGTTCATTGCTCTGGAACGCTAAAGGATTCATAGCTTGAAAATTTGGTAAAAGATGCGAAATAGACTCAAGCATTATTAATTCCACTCAATTCATTTAAATATATATATCTCGACATTGACATATCGGATCGCTGTTCCCTTAGAAAAAAACTGACACATCTCCTCCCTCCGCCAATGCAGACATCGTCGCACGCTTACCTAGGATGCTTGCCAATCCTCCAGCCCACGCACATCACCACATACAACTCCTCGTCGGAAATCCCGGCGTGCCGACTGCGAAAAGTAAGGATCAGCCCTGAGGGTTGAGTGATCTTCATTATGGCGAGCCCCTTGTCAGGCACTGACGCACTGTATCAGCTGTTGTGACAGCAGGTAGGGCGCTTGTCGAATTTCATTCAGTTGGTAGAGCTGCCAGCCGGCTAGCGTCTGCGGGATGGGTGAAGCCTTTCCATGGTCGTTCCAGATCCCCACCCGCTGCTCCGGCCAGGAAAGCTCGAAGTTGCCAACGATTTCGCCGCTGGCGCCCTCGATATTCTGCCCAATGACGGGGCGAGGCAGTTCCTGGTCGACAATCCACTCCACCACGGGGACTGCTGCCATATCTTCCAGGTGCTGCGCCCAAGAGGGGAGCACCGCTAGGGGATCATCAAGAATCTGTTCAGCCACATGGCGCTTGAGATGATCAACGTGTACGAAGACGTGATAGCCTGCTCGGTTAGCTACCTTGATCAGTTCACTTTCTTCATTCAATAGCAGAACTGCGGGGGCGCTCAACCCTGGCTGGATACCCTCGGGCCATGCCAGGTCGAGGATGGCAAGGAGTGCGCCACTCTGTGCGTCGTTTAGCTCGTACTCGAGCTCACCGGCGGGCAGCTTGTGAAGTTCCATCCACGCCTGGAGCGCGCAAAGCTCCTGCTCCTCTTCTTCGCTCTCGATTCCCCCCGGGACTACGCGAACAGGCCCCGAGTTAGTCTCAGTATCCTGGCTGTCATCGAAGTAATAGAGTTCGTCTAGGAGCCGGTTGGTCGCTTCAGCGAGCAACTCACGGCGTGTCTTGAGGAAGTCTGGATAGCGTTCGATCTGCCACAGCTCTGGCTGCATCGGCACCCATTGGCTCTGCAGGGCATTCGGGTAACGATTGAGCACTTCCTCAAAATACTTAACAGGCAAGCGATTGGAGATGCTGAGGTTCGAGCCCTTGGTCAGGAAGCAGAAATTCGCCAAGGAGTTGACCTGCTGATGATCGTAACCGAACTCACGAAGACGGTGCTTGGGGAAGATATGGTGTAATTCGAGAGATGAGTTGTTGCCGAGCATGTTCTTCTTGAGCACGAGCCCCAGGCCCCAATCTTGCGCTTCGCCGGTACGCGTCAGCATGTAGAGCAACGAATAGAAACGGTTGCCGCGCGTATGCCCGGAGAAGTGATCGGCGCGAACCTTGAGGTTGCCACGCCAGAGGTGCAGCTCCTTGATAAGCGCCTCAATGCCGCGAGGCTGGTTATCGAGGAGTATGCCGAGGTCCCGTGAGAGCACACTCTCAGTCGAACCGGAGTATCGCCCCCATATCGCCGCGTGGATAAACCAGAAAAGCATCGACTCGAGTGTGGCCTTATCGTTGATCTTGCCGCCCTTCTCTTCGATGAAGCGCACCAGTACCGGGAAACCATAGTGGCCGGTGAGTACCTGCTGGTGGTCCAACCCCAGACGATCACCGATCACATCTAGCAAATAGCTGATGTGTTTGATGGCCTTGTTCAGACCTGTAACAAACTGCTCGCCGTCAAGGTCGTGGATGAAGGAGAACTTGGCTTCGTTGGTGGTAAGGGTGGTAATACAGCGCAGCAGCCAGTCGAGAGAGAAATGGAAACCCTGGCCGCGCCAGTCATCCAGGGCCTTGCGCATCCTGGCTCGCGCATCCGGTTGCGTGGAGCAGATACGCGCCAGCGCAAGGTCACCTTTGGAGAGCTTGGTGCCACCACTGTTGACCTTGTTGAAAATTTCTACAACCACGTCAAGGGTCTTGTCCTCTCCGGAGATCTGCTCTACGTGCACTTCGATATCGCGAACATCACGCAGCCGGTTTAGCCGGTTGTTGTATCGGCTCCCCTCCTTGAAGGTCAACTCAAGAGACTCGGCCAGACGCTCTGTCACCGACTCGGCCCCATCGATCATCAACTGCGTCACGCTGATCCATTTGGGATCATTGGCCATGCGGCTAGGCATATAGAAGGAGAACTCCTCGTTCTCCACGTTGAAATAAAGATCGGCGAAAGCGCGCTCATCGCCATCGAAAAAGGCCGGAGCCTTCCCCCTCACGATACCATACAGTGAAGTAATTCGCTGTTGGCCATCCAACAGCAGGTTGACCGTACCGGCGTTGAGCTGTTGATCGCCCCGATGACCGACGGTGCAGGCGTCGGTCGCCCAAGAGAGCAGGCTGCCCACGGGATAGCGCTTGTAGAGCGAGGTCATCAGGCCGCGTACCTGATCGCGGTTCCACACATAGCCGCGCTGGAATTCGGGTAGTGCCGTCTGTCCATTATCGATCTGATCGAGTAGCGTCGAAATCTTCATGCTGGTTCAACTCCCTGCGCGTCACTGCTTTCCATAGTAATTCACCTGCATACCGCCCCTTCCAATAAAGGGTAACAGCGCCCTCGCGATTCGCGGCCGACACGGTATCCACCTGATCATAACCGCGGCTGAAGAGGCTCTTCTCCCGCCAGCGGTTTCCGTTGATGCCGCAGGCGATATAGATCCCGAGCGAGACAAGGGAAGCCAGGGCTCCGATGCTGCTTTCGACGGGAAATATAATCTTGCTCAGTAACAGTGGACACCCTAACGAGGAGGTACACTGTTACTGGGCAAGATCAATGGCCTGATTCGCCATTACCTCCGCAAGGGAACGGACTTGCCACTGACCCGTCAAGAAGAGCTAGATGCCATTACCTTCGAGCTGAACATACACCTCCGGAAGCGCTTCGACTTCAAATGCCCTACCGAGGTGATGAACAAACTGATCGCAAAACACGGTAATGCACTGGCCCCAATCCAATAGGGGGGTTGCACTCAGTATCCTTGTAGACTTGGAAGTAACGGATGCAAGTCTTATTGATCGACGTTACTTCCCTTGCCATGGAGCCACTTCGTTCAGTGTACTGCCTTAACGGGGTGTCCGCTGTTGGTGGGCAAAATCAGGGATTTTGACACCACGGCTACCGCACGCCGCTTACCGCTAGGGCGAGCTCCGTCTCATGGTCTTGCACCATGGCGTCCTGCCTTGGCGAGTAATGCATATCTGAATATAGGAGATTTCAAAAAACCTAATAATAGCCGAGTCGAGACATGCGCGAGAAGCAATCGTTAGTTCAGTGCGACACTCTGCGTCGCATTAACGAGACACCAGACTCGATAACCAGCGCACCTCGCTGCACCCTCCCCTCTATCGCACCTAACACCACGCCGGAATTTTCCGCGCCATTCGCCAACGCCTACGTGTCCTGTCTGACTGAACTGATACCCAGCCTCATAAAATTCATACGCCTGCGTAAGACATTGCCAACAATTCCAAAAATCCACTTTCCCCAACCCCACGGGAGATTTCCGCCCAAGCACGGAAAATTCCGCTTTTTCTAACCCACGATATCGCTAACCCACTGATTTATAGAGAAACTGGTGATAAGGGAGGCTCCGAATCGCCCTATCTGGCCTCACAGCCAAAACTCATATTGCACTGCAGCAAAAACAGGCGTATCAATGTACTCAGGTTCCTTACTTGGAGAACACAATGGCTAAACAACCTGCCTGGTCAGAGTTGGTCCCGACGACGCCGGCTGCGATGTTCGATGTCTGGAAACTGGGCACGACGTCGGTGGAGATGTGGTCGACAGCCATGTCGACCATCATGTCGCGCACTCATCTGTGGGGAACCCAGTCACCGCTGGACCCGAAGATGATCACCGAGAACCAGAAGATGGTGTCGGAGAAGATCGCGGCCAGCTGGGAGATGTGGTTCGTGATGCAGAAGGCGTGGATGAACGCGATGACGGGCGGCAAGGTGGCGCCGTGGTGGACGACGGGCACCCTCTTCATCAAGCCGTTGCACAAGCGTACGACGGCCAACTCGCGTCGACTGTCGTGAGAGACAATGCACGACTTGCAGCTGCGGCCGATAGCGCTGTGAGCTGAGATGCGGTCAGATGCACTCAGATACTGTAATGCAAGACGGGAGCCTAGGTGGCTCCCGTCTTGCGTTGTGCTCTGGCGATGATGTCAGGTCATTGCCCTGCTCTTTGCTTTGCGTGCTCTTTCCGTTGCCTGCCCTTTCTGGACTCTTTCTTCTCCGGGCCCTTTCTTTCCCTATTCCTTCTCTGGCACGCCGCCAGCAGGCGGCTGGTCTGGCTCGAGGGTCTCGTCTTCGGCAGTCAGGCAGGCTTGCCAGATGCGTTCGGCCACGCGTTGGTCGTGCTCGGCGTGGCGGAAGAGGCAGATGTCCAGCGGCGCGGTGTGGCTATCATCGCTGATGATGACGAGGCGCCCGGCGGCCAGCTCGTCGCGTACGGCGCGCTCCGGCACCCAGGCGATGCCGCTACCGGCGAGTGCGCCACGCTTGAGCACGTCAGACATCGAGCATTCGTAGCGGAAGTTGAGGCGCGCGGCGAGGTTCTGGCGACCGATGATCAGGGCGGTCAGTCGGCCGAGATAGCTGTCACTGGAGTAGCAGAGATAGGGCTGCGGCGTGTCGCTGTCGAGGGAGTAAAGCGCTTGGCCTGCGTCATCGACGGCACTTACGGGCACCAGTCGCTCGGAGCCGAGCACGATGGAGGGATAGCGCACAATGTCGGTGAGCGTCGGGAGTAGCGGGCTGTTGTAGGCCAGCATCAGATCACAGTTGCCGCTGATCAAGGCATCGACACAGCCGGCGACGTGGTCAGGCACGATGCGTGCCTTGAGATTGCCCAGTCGGTTTTGCAGCTGTTCATGCCAGTCGACGAAGAAGCTGACCGCCAGCGTGTGCGAGGCGGAAATCGAGACGACTTCCTCTATCTTGGGCACGAAGCCGAGCGCCTCATCGCGGCCGACGCGTAATACCGAGAGCGCATCCTGGGCGGTGCGCTGGAAGGATTCGCCTGCGGGGGTCAGGCCGACGGGGAACAGGCTGCGGTCGATCAGGGTGGCGCCGACCCAGTATTCCAGATTGCGAATACGACGGCTGAAGGCCGGTTGCGTCACGTTGCGCAGGGTGGCGGCGCGCGAGAAGTTACGCGTCACCGCCAGGGTAAGGAAGTCTTCCAGCCAGTTCATTTCCACGGCGAGCACCTGAAGAGAGGCATGAATGAGGCAAAGGCACACAGCGCGCCTGCGTGAGCGCAGTATATCGCGTCGCTGGGTGTCTTTTCTTCAAGCTCTCTTCACTGGCTTACCGGATGGGTGCAGCGCTGATCAGGCCTCGGCTTGCGCCAGTGCCACACAGCGCTGCGCGAGAATTTCCGCGGGGTCGAGCAGCGCTACCCTCTCTCGCAGTGCCGCATCGAGCTCGATCAGTGGAAGCTCGGTACAGCCCAGGATGATCACTTCTGCGCCCCGCGCCAGCAGGTGAGAAATGGCAGCCTGCAGATGCTCGCTGCACTCCCCTGTCGTATGGCCCGCCTTCACGCCGTGATGCCCGTAGATTGCCTCCATCACCTGGGTCTGACAGCGCTCATCGGGCACCAGCGTTTCCCGCCCCGAGGCCTCGATGATGTCGTGGTAGACCCGACTGGCCACGGTGCCGCTGGTCGCGAGCAACCCGACCCGCGCCACCGGCGTCTGCATCGCCGCGATATGGTCAACCACCGCCGTCAGCATGTTGATGATCGGGATGCCGATATACGGCTGGATACGCGCCACGAAGGCATGCGCGGTATTGCAGGGAATCGCGATGGCATTGGCGCCATCGGCCTCAAGCCGCTGACAGGTCGCGAGCATCGGAATGCTCGGATCTTCGCCCTTGCCGATCAGATTGGCGGTGCGATCGGGAATCTGCGGATTTTGCTCCACCACCATCTTGAGGTGGTCCTGATCGCGCTCGGCACGCGTCAGGCTGACCACCTTGCGCATGAAATCCACCGTGGCCGCCGGCCCTACCCCACCGAGTACGCCGAGCTTGAAGTTGCGATTCTCGCGCTCGCGGTCCACGCCCAGGGCGTATTCGGCGTAGATGAGGTTGGAGTCGAGCAAGGGCACCGGCACCAGCGGCTGCAGCGACTCCATCAGCACCGGAATCTCGCTCAGGCCCGGCACGATGATCTCCGCACCCTGACTGACCAGGTCATCACAGGCCTCGAGCAACAGTTGCAGACACTCGCCACCATGATGGCCGCTCTTGATGCCGCTCGGCCCATAGATGGCCTGCATCAGGGCATCACGCTGCAACGTGGCATCGGGGTAGATGACCTCAAGGCCGCCAGCTGTCGCGAGACCGTCACCTGCCACGAAGTTACCGTCTAGCTTGGCATCCGTGACAGCCATCGTGGCATCCGGCTCACCGAAGCGCTGCTCGAAGATACCGGAGGCGCGCACGTAGCTTGAGGTCAGCACGCCGATCTTGCGCACCTCGGGATAGTCGCGGCGAATGCGCGCCAGCAGCGCATCGAAGATATCGACGACGTTGAAGCTGATTTCCGGGGTGATCTCGGCCAGGAAGGTGTGGGAGAGAAAACATGGCACCATCGCGTTCTCGACCTTGCCCTGCATGTCCTTGAGCACGTTGTAGACGTAGAACTTGCGCCGTAGCGGGTCGTAGGCCTCCGCGGCGATTCCCGGCCCATCATCGAAGTGGCGTTGCTCGAAGGCGATATCCACTCCGCCCGGCGGCTTGCAGTACTGCGCCGCGCGCACCGTCTTGAGCAGGACATCCGCGCTGCCGATCGCCCCCAGGCCACCCACGACGCCGTAGCGAACGACAGAGGGGCTGGCTTTGTGTGAAGGTGCGTTGGGGCGTTCCATGACGATGTTCTCCTGATGTCTTTGACACGCTTATCACGCGGATGCCGACAAGCCGATGATGATGACGCGGTGGGTGTTCAGACAAGAGCGCTCAACTGAGCTCTGAGCGCATGACGTGGGGCGTATTGAAGACTTCCTCGTCCAGCTCGCCTTCGCTCTTGGCAACCAGGCAGCTGACGGCGCAGTCACCCGCCACGTTGAGGCCGGTACGTGCCATGTCGAGCACACGATCGATACCCGCGATGATGGCGACGCCTTCCAGCGGCAGGCCGACGGAGGTCAGTACCAGCGAGAGCATGATCAAGCCGGCACCCGGCACACCGGCGGTACCGATGGAGCCCAGCGTCGCGGTCATGATGATGGTGACGTATTCGGTCATGCCCAGATCAACGCCATAGGCCTGGGCGATGAACAGCGCGCAGACGCCCTGATACAGCGCGGTGCCATCCATGTTGATGGTCGCGCCCAGCGGCAGCACGAAGCTCGAGACACCTCGCTTGACGCCCAGATTCTGCTCGGCGGCCATCATGGTCACCGGCAAGGTGCCGGAACTGGAAGTGCTGGTGAAGGCGAGCATGATCGGCTCGACACTGCCCTGGAAATAGCGCAGCGGGTTCAAGCGCGCCAGAAAGCGCAGCATGCCGCCATAGACCACGATGGCATGCACGAAGCAGCCGAGATAGACGATGCCGATCACCTTGGCCAGCGGCGCGAGCATTGCCAGGCCATAGGTGCCGGCCACCCAGGTCATCAGGGCGAAGACACCGTAGGGCGTGAAGGCGATGATGATGCTGGTCATGCGGTAGATGATTTCCGCCGCGGACTCGAAGAACACGCGTACCGGACGGGCTTTCTCACCCACCAGCGTGATGGAGAGGCCAAACAGGATCGCGAAGACGATGATCTGCAGCACATTGCCTTCGGCGAAGGCCTCGACGGCATTGGTCGGTACCAGCCCGAGCAGGGTATCGACGGCGGTCGGCGCTTGACGCACCTCGACATTGGCCGCGCTGCCCAGGTCGATCCCGACGCCCGGCTGGAAGACGGTAGCCAGCCCCAGGCCGATGGTGATGGCAACCGCCGTCATGCCCAGATAGAGCACCAGCGTCTTGACGCTCAGGCGGCCGATCTTGGAGAGGTTGTTGAGCGAGGCCACACCAGTGACCAGTGAGATGAAAACCAGCGGCACGATCAGCATCTTGATGCCGCGGATGAACAGGTCACCCAGCGGTTTGATATCGGCGGCGATATCGGCGCGCCCGGTCTGGTTGAGCACGATACCCAGCCCCAGGCCCAGAACCAGCGCGATGAAGATCTGCTTCCATAGCGCCAGCCGTGTCCAGGGAGACAGAAAGCGCGCAATGGGCCCCGGAGAGCGAGGCAACGGGGCAGAGGAAGAGCCTGAATCAGCCATGAGTATTTCCTTCTTGTCATTATTGTTGGCTGCGCGTGGAAGCAGCGCAGAGTGCAGACTGATGGTGATACAGGCCCCTATCCCGCGACCAATTCTTTATTTGGATTTTCCATGCAAGATTTGCATGACGACGAATTCACCCCCTGCTGCGCGGCACGCCAGAAGCCATTTCCTGTCCAGACGCTGCGCACGCTTTTGACACGTTCGCTGCTGTAGAACGCAAGAAGCCCGCTCAATGAGCGGGCTTCGTACACTGATCACAATATCAAGGTATTGCATTCACAAGGATCAGCGGCACCTTTTCAAGCTGTCGATCATGCCTCCGGCAGGCCGAGAGCCTCCTTGACGGCCGGCCATGCAGGTTCGCCATCACGGGTGGTCACGCCTTCCAGCCAGGCCTTGACCTTGGCCGGGTTGGCCTTCATCCACTCACCGGCGACCTCTTCCTGCGGCTTTTCTTCCTTGCCATAGCCGTAGATCAGCGCGCTCTGATCATCCGAGCTGAAGGCCAGCTGATCGAGCAGACGGGTCGCATTGGGGTGCGCTTCCGACCACGCCTTGTTGGCCAAGGTCTTCACATCACTGGCGCCGCCGCCCGGGCCCCACATGTCATCCGGGTCGTCGAGGAAGACCATGTCGTATTCGATGTTCATCCAATGCGGTGTCCAGCCGACGAACAGAATCCACTCCTTGCTCTTGGAGGAATTGGCCACGGTGGCCAGCATGCCCGGCGTCGATGACTCCTTGAGGTCCCAGTCGCCGAGACTATAGATATCACCGTCGACCCCCTTGTTGACGATTTCGCTGGAACCGGAGCCTATCTCGATGGAATAGATGGTCTTCTCGAACTTGTCGGCAAATTCCGGCTTGTCGAGGTCTTCGTTGGAGGTCACTCCGGCCTCAGCGACGTAGCCCGGCACCGCGAACCCGAGGCGCGCGCCTTCGACGTTGTTGCCCATGTCGACCAGGGTGCCCTTCTCCATCGCGGCGTCGTACATGTTGCTCTGCGCCGGCAGCCAGGCGGCGAGGAAGGCATCCACCTCGCCCAGCGACATGCCTTCATAGGTGATCTGCGCGCCCAGCTGACGCGTGCTGGGGGAGTAACCCAGCGCTTCAAAGACTTCCGAGGCAATCTCGGTCTTCATGGTCACGCCCGGCCACGGCGGCGCGGAGAACACCACACTGGCATCTTCCGCGGCAGTCGCCGGCGCCGACAGCGTTGCCAGCAACAGGCCACTGCCCGCCAGCGCCATGCGCAGTGGCAGAGGTTTCAGCAGGTGGGAGCTGGTGAAGGGAGACGACTTGAAGAAGGGGGACGACATAGTGGACTTTCCTCGTTGTTGTTATGAATACGTCATTGTCATGAAAATGCGCGAATCAGACGCTTGAGCGAAGATGACATCTTGATAAATGCCTCTTCTGCAAAACGCGCTTCCCGCAAAGAATTCACAATACGAGCAGACGAATCACTACCTTAAGCGCGATCGTTGGAACGATACAAGGCTCGGCAGCCAACGACGCGCATGAAAAAGCCCCCGCCATTCGTGAAAAATGACGGGGGCTTTTCATGACGCATGCGCTGACGAATCAGAAGCTAGCGATCAGAAGCGAATGATCAGAAGCTGGCGATCTCTTCCGGACGCAGGAAGCGACATTCGCCCGGCTCCAGCTCCGGGTCCAGCTCGACAGCCCCGATGGCTTCGCGATGCAGGGCTTCGACATGATTGCCGATGGCCGCGAACATGCGCTTCACCTGGTGGTAACGGCCTTCGGTGATCCACAGCAGACCCACGGTGGCGGTTTCCATCTCGAGACGCGCCGGACGCGTCGGCTTCTCTTCGCCATCCAGCATCAGGCCGTGATCGAAGTCCTCCACGGCGCGCGCCAGCTCATCGCCTTCCAGCGGACGCGCCAGAGTGACGCGGTAGCGCTTGGCACAGGCCTTCTTGGGCGAGGTGACACGGTGGTTCCACTGGCCGTCGTCTGTCATCAGCACCAGGCCGGTGGTGTCGACATCGAGACGCCCGACGATGCTCAGGCGCTCGACATTGGGCAGATCGATCAGGTCATGCGCGCGCTCATAGAGGCCCGGCTTGCTGGTGCATTCCACATTGGCCGGCTTGTACAGCATCAGATAGCGCAGCCCCATCAGCTCCAGGTGCTCGCCATTCCATTCGACGCGCATGCCATCCTTGACGGCGCTCGCGGTGTTCTTGACTACCTCACCATCCACGGTGACATCGCCGCGGTGCACGACCTTCTTGGCATCGCTACGGCTGAGATCCGTGGTTTCGGTAAGGAATTTGTCCAGGCGCATCAGGCCTCCAGAGTGAAATGATCGGCGTCCATCCACGCCGGAAACTTGGTTCGAAACTCGTCGAGCGCGCCGCGTTCAAGCGTCACGGTCTCGATGAAGGGCTGGTCTGGCGCAGGGTCGAGGATGGGCTCGCCCTTGAAGTCGCAGACCATGGAGTCGCCGGTATAGTGCAGCCCGTTGGCGTCGTCACCCACACGGTTGACGCCCACCACGTAGGCCAGATTCTCGATGGCGCGCGCCTGCAGCAGCGTACGCCAGGGATGACGCCGTACGCCCGGCCAGTTGGCCACGCACAGCAGCAGGTCATATTCAAAGGCGCTGTCGGCGGCGGTCTCGGCGGCACTCACTCCACCGATGACAGGACGCTGACGCAGCCAGGTCGGGAAGCGCAGGTCATAGCAGACCGAGAGCTGAATCCGAAAGCCGTTGAGCTCGACCAGCACCCGCTCATAGCCCATGCCATAACGCTCATGCTCACCTGCCATGCGGAACAGATGACGCTTGTCATAGTGCGTCACCTCGCCGTCGGGCGTGGCCCACAGCATGCGGTTGTAACACTCGCCGTCATCCAGCACCGCGATGCTGCCGGTCATCACGCAACCGCGGGTGATGGCCTGCGCCTTGAGCCAGTCGACGCTCTCGCTGGACTCCATCGGCTGGGCCATCTCACGCGAATTCATGGTGAAGCCGGTGGCGAACATCTCGGGCAGCACGATCAGGTCCGTTTCGGCATTGCGGCCATCGGCGCCCATGACCAGGCCAGCGGCATCCAGCTGCTCGCCGAGCAGACGGCAGTTCTCCGCTGGGTCTTCCCAGCGCAGGTCCGCCTGCACCAGGCTGACACGCAGTGTCGCCCCTCGCGAGGCATCGCCAGCATTCGCTTGCGAGGAAGTCGCCTGTGGCTGTGTCGTCATGGTCGTCGTGCCTCCCTGCTGACTGAATGGACGCTTGAGTGGCGACTGGCGGATTCGCGTCGGCGTGAGCCTTGCCCACCCTGCCGCTGGTCGTGCCACGCCTTGATAGCGCTCATTCTACCGTCTGTGGCGATCAGATGTGAGAGGCAAAGCATGATCTGTCATCGCCGTACCGCTCAGCGTGCGCACGAAACCCTGGCGGCGGGTGTGAGCATCAGAAGCCAGTGATATATTGGCGATGAACGCAAAGCCGCCACGCCAGGTTGCGGCGACGTCTGTTCACCGCGAGCTTGCTCGCCCCCTCCCTATCCCGACTCACAGGAGAGCTTCATGCCTCAGCTTCGCTTCCACGGTGTCACGCCTGCCCGTCTTGCCCCTGTCTCGCGCGCACTGATCGATCAGCTGAGCGAAGCGACCGCCACCGCGCGCGACGAATTCACGCTGGAATGCATCACCACCCAGTATGTGTTCGATGGTCAGCTCGTCGATGCCTTCCCCTTCGTCGAGGTGCTGTGGTTCGAACGTGGCCAGAAGGTGCGCGATCTGTGCGCCCAATCCATCGCGCAGGCCATGAACGAGGCCGGCTATCCGGAGGCCGAAAGCTTCTTCATCGCCCTTGAACCTTCCGGCTACTACATCGCAGGCAAGCCACTGGCGCAGATCGCAGACAAGCCACTGGCGCAGGATGGTTCGAGCGACTCCGCATGAGGCGGGAGCAGGCAGGCCCCTCAGTCGAGAACCTGGCGCAGGCGCGCCGCGAGAGCGCCAAGGGCGTCGGTTTCGGGCTGGGCGCCTATGTGATGTGGGGCTGTTTTCCGCTCTACTTCGCGCTGTTCGAGGGCATTCCCGCCTGGGAAGTGCTGCTGCACCGCATCCTGTGGAGCTGCGTGTTCATGGTGCTGCTGATCAGCGTCATCCGGCGCTGGTCGCCGGTGCGCGCTGCCTTCGCCGAACCCCGCAAGCTGGTGCCGGTGCTGGCCTGCTCGATCCTGATCGCGCTCAACTGGGGCATCTACATCCACGCGGTGGAGGTGCATGAGGTACTGCAGGCAAGCTTGGGTTACTTCATGACGCCGCTGGTCAATGTCGGGCTGGGCATGCTGTTCCTGAAGGAGCGCATGACGCGCGTGCAGCTGTTCGCGCTGGGGCTGGCCGTTCTCGGCCTGAGCCTGCAGCTGATCGGCCTGACGAAACTGCCGTGGATCACGCTCTCGCTGGCCGTCACCTTCGGCACCTACGGGCTGCTCAGAAAGCGCATCGCGCTGGATGGCCTGTCGGGCCTGCTGGTCGAGACGATGATGCTCGCGCCACTCGCGCTGCTGCTGATCGGCGGTCAGTGGTTCTCCGGCGAATCGCACTTCACGGCCAACGATGTCGGCCCGCTGGGGCTACCCGCCAGCGTTCTGATGATGTCCAGCGGCGTGCTCACCGCGCTGCCGCTGCTCGCCTTTGCCGGTGCGGCGCGTCGCCTGCGCCTCGCCACGGTCGGCTTTCTGATGTACATCAACCCGACCATGCAGTTTCTGATCGCGCTGCTGATCTTCAAGGAAACCCTGCATCCGACGATGCTGATCACCTTCGTGCTGATCTGGAGTGGTCTGGCGCTCTATACCGCCTCGACGTTCTTCCAGCATCGCGCCCGGCAGCGCGGCTGAAATCACCCTTGAACTGACTTCACGAACCAAAGCGAGGATGCCCAGCCATGCCAGACCCTGCTGCAGACTCCGTGAGCAGCCGCCTGTTGCGCTTTCTGCCGCGCCTGCTGGCCTTCGCCCTGCGCGTCATCGGGCAGTTCATCGCCAACCGTGGCGTGCTGCTGGCCGGTGGCGTCGGCTACAACATCCTGCTGTCCAGCGTGCCGCTGTTCGCCTTGCTCTGCGTGCTGCTGACGCACCTGGTGGATGAAACGCGCCTGATGAGCATCATCGCCATCCAGGTCCAGCATCTGGGGCCGGGCCAGGAAGATATCCTGCTGGACGCCGTACGCAAGCTGCTGGCCAATCGCGAGGTGATCAGCTGGATCGGCATGGGCGGCTTGCTGTTCTTCGCCGGACTGGCCTTTCGCATGCTGGAAGACGCCATCGCGCTGATCTTCCATCAGCATCCGGTAATTCGTAAGCGCAGCGCCTGGATTTCCGCCCTACTGCCCTACGCCTTCGTGATGGTACTGGGCGCGGGCCTTCTGGCGCTGACCCTGCTGGTGGCGCTGGCCTCGGCGATGAATGACGCCCTGACGCTGCTGACCGGTATCGAGTTGACCCTCGGCGATGCCGGCAGCGAGGTGATCTATCTGATCAGCATCGTCGGCATGTTCGGGCTGTTCAGCGCCATCTACAAGATACTGCCCCAGACCCGCGTCTCGACCCGCCGCGCGCTGGTCGGTGGTCTGGTCGCGGCCACCCTGTGGGAGCTGACGCGTCTTGCCCTGAGCTGGTACTTCACCCACCTGTCCTTCGTCGGTGCCGTCTACGGCTCGCTGGCGACGCTGATCGTGCTGCTGCTGGGGCTGGAGATCGGCGCCGTGATCCTGCTGCTCGGCGCCCAGGTGATCGCCGAGCTGGAGCAATGCTCACGCGAGAACATCCGCTGGTACCGCACGCCGGATCGCAAGCCGCTGACGCGGCTGCAATCGCGCCGCAATGCCATGCAGCATGCCGGCGAGGTCAGCGAGGAGGATGAGCTGGCAATGAGCCCAGACAGGGGTTCAGGCAAGGGTTCAGGCAAGGTTGCAGAACACGGCTCAGCAAACGGTTCTGAAAGCGGCTCAGACAAGCGCTAGTAAACGCCCTCGGTAATCCACCACGAACACAACGAAAAAACCGCCCCGAGGGGCGGTTTTTTATGCTCACGTCGCAGAGATGATGCCTGCGGTCACGCGAGTCGCTGTCGTTGTCGTCGTGGTCGACGCCTGACGGCTATTCGCCCGCGACGAGTGGGCCGACAAGCGACGCCTCAGTTGACCAGCGAGGCTTCCAGCGAGATCTCGGCGGTGAACAGCTTGGAGATCGGGCAGCCGCCCTTGGCCTTCTCGGCGGTGGACTGGAAGTCTGCCTCGCTGATGCCCGGCACATCGGCCTTGGTCACCAGGGCGACCTTGGTCACGCTGAAGCCGCTGTCGTCCTTGTCCAGATGGACGGTGGCGGTGGTGTCGATGGCCTTGGGCTCATGACCCGCCTCGCCCAGCATCATCGAGAGCGCCATCGAGAAGCAGCTGGCGTGAGCCGCCCCGATCAGCTCTTCGGGATTGGTGCCGGCGCCATCTTCAAAGCGCGTATTGAAGCCGTAAGGCTGATCCTTGAGCGCACCACTTTCACTGCTGACAGTGCCTTTACCCTGCTTGACGCTACCTTCCCAATGCGCGGAACCGGTTTTCTTGATCGTCATGCCTGTCTCCTTGACCTGGGTGAACACTCAGGGCCGTTGCCCTGTACCACTCACATTGTCATGGCGCGTCGCGACTTCAAGGGGCGTCAGCCCTTTTGCCATCAGAAGTGTCTGATCGATCACGTGTCGGCTGCCTATCAATTGCGTGAACAACACACGCCACCCACCCCGGCGAGTGCGCCCGTCGCCACGGCCAATTATTGAACAAGAGTTGAATTCCCGCCGTGTGCCCCGATAACTGTTCTATCGATTACCTGGCGCGCAACGCTGAGTTGCAGTCACTCACGTCACCCTCTCATGTCTGGCATCGTGCGCTCGCAAGCTGGCGCAGCATTCGCCGATACCTCATACGTCGCCGGTGAATCCCTCACCCGCGCGGCTGCCGACACCGGCAGCCAGACCCGCAAGGAGTCCCCTCATCATGTTCTACAAGACCTCGACAACCACCACTGACGACAACGCCTCTCTCCATGGCCAGCGCACTGGACTGCTCTCAGGCAAGCGCCCTGCCGCGAGCACCCGCCTGCGCCGTGGCATTGGCGCCGCCGCTGTGATGCTGGGCCTGCTGGGCCTCTCCCCGGCCCAGGCCTTCGACGAGATGAACACCGAGACAGGGACCAGCGGTGCAGCCTCTTCCCAGCATTCCTCGCAGGGCCAGCCAACGCCCAGCCACTCCAAGCGCACCGCAGACGGCGCAGCTGACAACGGCGCGCACTATCAACAGAACGAACAGCCCGAGGCACGCCAGCAAGCCAAGGACAACGCCACGCGCCAGGTACAGAAAAGCCTCGATGGCGGCGAGATCGGCAGCCAGGGTGGCCGACACGCCAACACTGGCCAGGCCAAGCCAACCGAGAACTGGTTCGGCTGCCCGCCCTCCGGCAGCAGCAAGCAGAACGCCCAGTGCGACGGCAAGTGATCACCAGCACTGAGCACTCGCCATAGGCACGATTGGCGCTGATGACGCAGGCCCCGCAACCCACGGTTGCGGGGCCTGTGTCGTTGCGCGCGTATGCTTATGTGCATGGAAAGCAGCACTGCGTTGCCACTTCATGCAGCAACCCTGAATTATTTGAGAAAAAATCTCGCAAATTCAGTCAATTACATGCACAGGTTGTCAAAACGACAACACTCTCCTTCCAGCGTTCCGGCTTGTGACACCCAGGTGCGGCAGGCACGATATAGGGCATACAGATGATCCGTCGATCATTCATTCAAGCCACCGCACTGCGTCGATCTTCACCTCTTTGTGCACGCAGACGCTCGGGGCCTACGACCGGATACGACAGCGGAATGCTTTCCGCGGGAGACGTACTAGATGACAGACACCACCGCACTGTTCACCCCCCATGCCTTCTCAGGGCTTGAGCTCAGCAATCGCCTGGTGCTCGCCCCGATGACGCGTACCAGCGCGCAGGATGATGGCCAGGTGCACTTTGACATGGTCGACTACTATCGCGATTTCGCGCGGGGCAACTTCTCGCTGCTGATCACCGAAGGCATCTACACCGATGAAGCCTTCAGCCAGGGCTACGCCAACCAGCCGGGGCTGGCCAATCAAGCGCAGCAGAACAGCTGGCGTCCGGTGGTCGACGCCGTGCATCAACAGGGTGGCCGCCTCATCGCCCAGCTGATGCATGCCGGCGCCCAGACCCAGCACAACCGCTTCAAGGATGAGGTCGTCGCCCCCTCCGAGAGCCGCGCCAGTGGCGAGATGCTCAGCTTCTACGGTGGCTCCGGCCCCTTCCCGCTGGCCCGCGAGATCAGCGAAGCGGAGATCCATGATGCGATCGCCGGCTTTGCCACCAGCGCCCGTCGCGCCAAGGAAGCCGGCTTCGATGGTATCGAGCTGCATGGTGCCAACGGCTACCTGATCCACCAGTTCATCAGTGAGCGCTTCAATCAGCGTGACGATGCCTGGGGCGGCGACGCCATCGCGCGCCTGGCCTTTCCGCTGGCGGTCATCCGCAGCGTGCGTGAGGCGGTCGGCGCCGATTTCGCCATCGGCATGCGCCTGTCCCAGGGCACCGTGACCGAGCCGGAGCTCACCTGGCAGGGCGGCCCTGACAAGGCCCGCGAGCGCCTCGCCAAGCTGATGGAGGCCGGGCTGGACTTCTTGCACCTGACCGGCAGCGATGTCGATGCTCCCGCCTTCCCCGAGGCAGACGACGAGCGTGAGCGCAGCCTCAGCCTGACCGCACTGGCGGCACAGGTGCGCAGCGAGAAGGCTGCCGAGGTGAGCCTGATCACCAATGGCAATGTCGCCAGCGTCGCGAAGGCGCAGGCCGCCCTGCAGCAAGCGGACCTGGTCGCCATCGGTCGCTCGGCGCTGGCCAACCATGACTGGCCCAAGCGCGTACAACGCGGCACCTGCCTCACCGAGTTCGACTTCTCGATGCTGTCGCCGCTGGCCACGCTGGCCAACGAGGAAGACTGGCGCATCGCCAATGACAAGCCTGCCAACTGCGAGGGTCGCTGCTGATAGCGGCTGACAGGCAAGATACAAGGAGCCCCGCCAGTTCACTGGCAGGGCTCCTTGCATTGGGGGCTGGCCTCTTCTCGACCTGACCTCAGATATACAGCCGCTGATCCCACTCAGGCCTTCAAAAGAGTTCCACTACTGAAGGCCAAGGCCGTCATGGCGGACATGCCGGCCTTTGTCATGCGTCCAGAATGTCTACCTGCAGCGACGCCTGCTTCGTCAGGACATCCCACCCGTGGCGATTGCTCATCATCGGTTTCTCTCAGCAGTGACGGATACTGTTGCGCCCACTCAGCCAACTCCTCAAGCCCTGTGGCAAGACTGACACTGGGGCGAAAGCCGGTCAGCGTCTCGAGTGTCGAGGTATCTGCCCAGGTACGCTCGACGTCCCCTGGCTGCATCGGCAGCAGACGCTTGCGAGCCGGGACACCCAGCGCTGCCTCGAGGCCATTGATGAAGTTCCCCAATGCGATAGGCTCGCCACGCCCGAGGTTCAGGACACGCGAGGGAGCGGCATTCATTTCCTGCGTCGGCGGCAAGAGCATAAGCCGGTAGATGCCCTCCACGATATCACTGACATGGGTGAAATCACGTGCCATCTGTCCATGGTTGTAGACATCGATCACCTCGTCGGCCAGCAGCTTGCGTGCGAAACGAAGTGGCGCCATGTCCGGGCGCCCGCGGGCGCCATAAACGGTAAAGAAGCGTAGCCCTGTTACCGGTAAACCATAGAGATGCGCGTAGCTGTAAGCCATCAATTCATTTGAGCGCTTCGTGGCAGCGTACAGCGAGAGCGGGCGTACACCCGCCTGGGATTCCTGCAGAGGCTGACGGGTATCATCCCCATAAACGGAACTGCTGGAAGCATAGAGCAAATGGCTCGGGGCCTTGTCACGACAAGCCTCAAGAAGATTGACGAAGCCGACCAGGTTGCTGTCGACATAATCAAAAGGCTGAGTGATGGAGTGGCGCACCCCAGCCTGGGCCGCCAGATTGACGACGACATCAAACTCCTCTTCCTGCATCAATGTGCGAAGCGCCTCACGTTCGACAAGATCCAGCTTGACGAAGCGAAAGCTGCCCAGCCGGCGTGCATTCCCGGGGGCAGCAACGCACTGCCCGGCAAGTGCTTCGAGACGTGTCAGGCGGTGCTGCTTCAGCGCCAACGGATAGTAGGGGTTGAGATTGTCGAGACCGACGACCTGCAGGCCTTCCGTCAAGAGTCGCTCACACAGAGCAGCACCAATGAAACCTGCAGCCCCAGTTACCAGTATCTTCATGCTCATCGTTTCTCCTGAGCGGTCATGACCAACGCCGTTGGTGCTGATGAGGGGCCGCCCAATGCCGCTGCGGGTACCGTCAATAATCGGTGGCGTCCCTGATGAAAGACCGGCGTGGCATTGGCTCCATCGTCTACTGCCGCCTGACACCAATCACGCATGCCGGCCAGAGGGCCTCGCGTGTCGGGTAGACGCAGACATTTGTCAGCCTCGATTATCAGCCAGCCATCGGGATGCGCTGTCTGCCAGGAATCCAGCTGACTCGAATCGCGCTTCAACTGCTTCAGCGGTTGGGTCAGTCGCCCCAGAAATTGCCAGGTTGCCTGATAGTCCCAGCCAACGACGGCCACCTGCTGGCCTTCCTGTTGATAGTGCTGAACCCATTGAGCCAGGGCAGTCTGATCCAGACGTGGCCATAACGGACGCAATGTCAGGGCCAGCAAGCAGGTCACCAGCAACACGCTGCCCAGCGCCAGTCGCCGCTGAGCATTCAGCGCGCTATTGCCCAATGACTCAGCGGCAGGTGTTTGAGCCGTGATGGAGCGTCTCGCCTCATCCACGGAAGGCCATAGCCATACCATCAAGGCCAGCAAGCTAGCTCCCGCCATGAGACACGCAAGGCTTGCGTTGCCCGAAGCCACCAGCGCTGCGTTGGTCGGCAGAAATGAGGCATCAGTCAGCCAGCCTGTGGGCATGACGATGACCGCCAACGCCAGGCTTGTCAGTCCCAGGCCACCGCTGATCATTGCCAGCAGTTTCAGCGATGTGTGAGCCGGAGGCTGGCGCAGAGCAGCCCAGGCCAGCAGCAGACTCACCGGTACCAGTAGCGGCATCAGATAATGCACTTGCTTGCCGGAGATAAGTGAAAAGACCAGCAGTGCGCCCAGTGCCCAGAAGCGTCCCAGCTTCAGCAAGGGTTGCTCTGACGTTGGCCGCCGAGCAACCGAGGCCAGAAACCCCTCGATCAGCAATCGCGGGCGCAGGCTGAGCGGGAAGATCAACACCGCCAGCCACGGTAGATACCACCATGGCGGTCGAGCATGATCCTGCGCGGAGACGACGCGGTTTGCCGTCTGGCCCCAAAGCAGATCCTCGACATAGTCGGGAGGGCCAGTGATGACGGCGGGAAGCAACCAGATGCACAACACCGCGATGCCCAGCAGCAGGCTCAACACCCAACCGCGCCACTCACAGACCCACACCTCGCGGGCTTGTGCTTGCGTCCACCAGGGGCGCGAGCCGACCACCAACAGAAACCACAAGAGTGCGACCGGCCCTTTGGCCAGCAAGGCCAATCCCAGCCACACACCACTCTCGAGCACGACGCTCAGGCTGAACGGCTGCCCTCCCTGTGGTGTACACCAGGGCCGCAACGCGCCCAGTAGACACGTCGTCAACAGCACATCGAACATCAAGGCCTGGCTATAAAGCACCCACATCAGACAACCGGCGAGCATCCAACGCACCATGCGTACCCAAAGTTCATGTCTCTGCCGTTCGGCATCGGCCAGGCCAGTGGCCGGCCACAGGGTGCGGGCGACACGCCCTATCTGCCAGATACCCAGCAGACTGACCAGTGGCATCACCAATCTTGGCCAGACATCATTGACTCCGAAGACCACCCATCCGGCGTGAATCAACCAGAACAACAGTACCGGCTTGTCAGCGTAGGCCGCCCCGTTCATGGTCGAGACGTACCCACTGCCGGCATGCCACATCTCCCATGCCACCGAGACATAGCGAGTTTCATCGATGGGCAGATAGGGTCGTGCCAGCGCTGCTGACATCAGCAACACTCCCCATAGCGTCCAACATATTCGCTCGCTGGCATTCAGGTTGATCAACGAATGGGAGCCTCTTCCCACCAGGGATATCGCACATGAAAGTTGCTTCTGACACTTCATGGCTTAACCTCCGGCATCAGAGTATGTCGCTGGGGAAGTCCGATCAGCTGTGCCGCTTCATTCGAGACCGAGGTCGGCGCCAGATACATCGGCGCAGCATCGGGATTGCCCTGACATTTCACGGCCGCGCTGCCAGGTAGCAGTACCCATTGCTCATCCGGCTCATTCAATGTGATGGCCTGTGCGCCATTCAGACAGGCATGCCGCTTGAGCTTGCGGGGTGTCAACAAGGCCCAGCGGTTCTGAGGGGCCTCCTTCAGCCATGCATAGAGGCGCGAGAATTGGTCTTCCTCCGGCGTCTTGTAACCGAAGTGCCACAATGGTTGGCGCGCCTGCAGGATGTATTGCTCACGAAAGTCGGAAATGGCCAATGCCTGGTAATCGCTCTTCTCGGCAACCTTCGCCATCAGTACGGCAGGATTGCGAACCGGGTCCATCAATCGTGCCCCCCAGGTGCCCCACAGACTCCAGAACACCACGAGCCAAATCCCCAAGGCCAACAAGCCGTTCCGTGGTTTCAGCCAGGTACAGAGCGTGATACCGCTGACACCCAGCAGCCCCCACC
>Ga0208183_1000045_pt1 | contig 98966 bp, 92 predicted proteins | sample MalvirDeepMed_51_FD_184251 | JGI IMG/M metagenome (GOLD analysis project Ga0208183, IMG submission 184251) | Marine viral communities from the Global Malaspina Expedition - Malaspina viral metaG DeepMed_51 (SPAdes) (version 2) | ecosystem: Environmental > Aquatic > Marine > Oceanic | place... | reverse complement strand
CACCTCTTACCATTCCGAACAGAGTAGTTAAGCCCGTTAGCGCCGATGGTACTACATCTCGTGGGAGAGTAGGTCGCCGCCTTGTTTTAGAAGTCTGCATCAATATCTGATGCAGACTTTTTTTTTACAATTAAGTTAGATTAGAAACGGCTGCTATTTGTAATTTCAACACTATGAATACAGATTGGAAAGAGGAAGAATTTTGGAATGCCTTATCACACGGATTGGGTGTAGTGCTTGGATTTTTGGGTATTGGTCTCTTACTCTACTATGACACTTCTAAATCCAACTATAGCACACTTAGTATTCTTTTTTATGGATGCTCTATAATAATGCTTTATAGTGCTTCTACACTATACCATCTAATTAGTCATATTTCGTGGAAGCATATTTTAAGGAAAATAGACCACATTAGTATTTATTTTCTCATTGCCGGCACGTACACACCTGTAGCTTTGATAGCGCTTGAGAGTAGTACAGGATGGCTGATATTTTGGACAGTCTGGGGAATTGCCTTAGTTGGTACCGTGCTCAAAATATTTTTTACCGGTAGGTTTGAAGTGTTATCCTTGCTTCTGTATTTGCTTATGGGATGGTTAATTGTTTTCGATTGGAATAATCTTGTTGCAGTCTCCAGTGATACCGGGATAAACCTATTAATGCTAGGTGGCGCTTTTTACACGGTGGGCATTGTATTTTATGCGATTAGAAAAATTCCATTTAATCATTTAATATGGCATTTTTTCGTTCTTGCAGGAAGCATCTCGCACTTTCTATATATTTTAATTGATGTGATCTAGGCTGTAATGAAGTCTTGATATTCCCACCAAAAAAGTTCAAATTTTTCCATATTGTCGTGAAAGAACTCAAATACTTCCGGCCAATGCTTTTTGTTGTGAATGTTAACGTTTAATTTTTCAATATAAATACGAGATATAATTTTTCCGCTAGAGCGGATGTATTCCTTTTCAAAAAGAATATCCTCAGAAACTTCAGTCTTGAGCAATTTTTTTAAACTTTCAAACTTTTCAAAATAGTACTCTCGAAAAACCGTGTCGTGAGTTTCAATATCAAATGAAACCATCGCTTTGGTTTTATCAAAACTGAATTTTAAGTTGATCTCTTTTACTTTAGTATCATACAGCAGCCACTTTCTAGGATATCTTTTTCCGAAGAAAATCCAGAAATCTTCTCGTATTTTTTTTGATTCTTCTTTGCTGAACATTTTAGAGTAAATAAGCGAGTGCAATTCCTAGTAAGATTACACCAAATTTTGTAGCGTTAAACTGATGATTTTTAGAAGATTCAAAAAGTATAGTGGTTGAAACGTGCAATAAAACTCCTACTACCGCTGCGTTGATGTAATTCGTGACTTCAGTGGTCCAAAACTCAAAGGTTGAAACATAGCTGCCTAGAGGCGTCATTAAGGCAAATACAATTAGAAACAGTAGGGTTTTATAGGTATTGATTTTGCTGGCAAGCAAGAACGAACTGATTATAATAGCAATCGGTATCTTATGGATGGAGATTCCGAGAACTAAATCTGCGTTTTTATATAACGGGAAACCTTCTAAAATAGAATGTACGGCCAAACTTAAAAATAATAGCCAAGGAAGTTTTGATGAATCAGCATCTACGTGTAGATGGCCGTGTTCCGCACCGCGCGACAAAAACTCTAAAAGTATTTGAAATAAGAGTCCGGCCATAATGAATAGCCCCACGTGCTTAGAACCCGAAGCATATAATTCAGGTAGAAATTCAAAAATGGTTATCGATAATAAAAAGGCTCCGCTAAAGGCTAAAAGCAGTTTAATTGCAGCATTCACTTTTGGTTTAAACCACAAAGCAATCAGGAAACCCAGCACAACTGCTGCAATTGGTAAAATAAATATCATAGATGATTTGACTAGAATTCGTTAGTCGCAATAAGCCGGTAAAATTAACCTATTTTTGCAATCTAAAATTTTGTGATGGCAGAGAACTTTAAAATGCTGGCCAAAACCTTATTTGGTTTTGAAGATTTATTGGCAAGAGAATTACGTGAATTAGGTGCAGGAGATATAGAGATAGGTACACGAAGCGTTAGCTTCTCAGGAGACACGGGGTTTATGTATAAGGCAAACTTATGCTGTAGAACGGCTATTAAAATTTTAAAGCCGTTACGCTCTTTTGTAGTAAAAGATGAGAATGCAATTTATGCTGCTGTAAAAAGTATAGATTGGAGCCAATATATGCGCGTGAATGATACATTTGCGATCAATGCGACTTTGAGTGGTGAGCAGTTCACGCACTCTTTGTTTGTGGCTCAGAAGGCTAAAGATGCGGTTGTAGATCAATTTAGAGAAGCGACTGGAGAACGGCCTGATGTAGATTTGAAATTTCCAGATTTAAGTATTGATATACACATACGTCACAATAGGTGTACTATTTCTTTAGATAGTAGTGGTGTATCGCTTCATCAGCGTGGATATCGCCTCAATACGAACGTAGCTCCAATTAATGAAGTGCTTGCTGCAGGGTGTTTGATGCTTTCAGGATGGAAAGGCCACAGTGATTTTCTTGACCCAATGTGCGGTAGTGGAACGATGCTGATCGAAGCTGCGATGATCGCCTGTAATATTCCGCCTAATTTGAACCGAAAGCAATTTGGTTTTGAGAATTGGCACGATTGGGATCCTGATTTGTTTGATATTATTGAAGCTTCTGCCTTAAAGAAAATTAGAGAATTTCATTTTACAATTCAAGGTTATGACAAGGATCCTTCGGTGATCGAAAAGGCCAAGGAGAATATTAAAAATGCTGAACTCAGTGAATTTATTTCAATAAAGGAAGCTGATTTTTTTAAGACTGAAAAAGAGCGCGAACGTCATTTGCAAATGGTTTTCAATCCGCCCTACGGCGAAAGAATTCCTGTAGAGATGGAAACGTTTTATAAGAATATAGGAGATACGCTTAAACAAAATTATAAAGATACCGAAGCTTGGTTTATTACTTCAAACCTTGAATCGTTAAAACACGTAGGTTTACGCACCAGCCGAAAAATTAAACTTTACAATGGTTCTTTAGAATCGCGGTTAGTGAAGTATGATATTTATGCCGGATCCAAGAAAGCGAAATATCAGAATAACGATTAACGGAACGGTTTATAATACTAAAAACGCGAGAAGAAATCTTCTCGCGTTTTTTATATAATCCTTTTTATAACTCTTAACTTATGGGTGTGAGTGCGGCGTTCTGCGTTATAAATTCCTGTGTGGTCTATACGATCTATGCGCACTTCACCGTGGCAATGTATAATGTAATTGTCTTGGAGCATAATACCCACGTGCACAATAGCTCCTTCATCATTATCAAAAAAAGCAAGATCACCAGGCTCGCTTTCTTCAATAAAGCTAAGCGGCTCACCTTGAGTAGCTTGTTGAGAGGCATCTCTGAACAGCGCATGACCATTGAGGCGATAAACCATTTGCGTAAAGCCACTACAATCTAAACCAAAAGGCGTACGGCCACCCCATAAATACGGACTTTTCAAATACAATAATGCGGTATTGATAAAGGTCGCTTTTTCCTTTTTCTCTGCTACCGAATTGCCTTCGTAATGATCTCCCGTCAATGCTAAATTAGCCAACTGTGCCCCTAAAGGAATGCTCAGCACGTGTTCATCAGAAGATGTTGCCATTTGCAAAAGATCACTTGCCAGAATAGGAGTACGCTTTTCGGCATCATCATAATCTTCTGCGGTAATCTCTTTGTATTGCTTATTGTCAATCCAGCCCTCATATTTATCATGAGCAAGACGAATGCGGCTCCATTTTTTGCGAATTTCGAGCACTTTAAAATGCTCACCATAAAGTACTTGGTTTATCATCTCGGCTGCATCAGCAGGCTCTAAACGCATAGGTACAATACTTAATGGGCAAATGCCGTAATTCATCAGGCGGTTTTGAAATTTTGGTAAAAGTAATTCAAATGATTTTTACGCACCAAAATGATTATTAACAAGACGTGTATAACTTCTAAAATACTTATCTCGAGATCACCATTGCCGAGGCGCCACCACCACCATTACAGATCGCCGCAGCTCCCAGCTTGGCGTTATTCTGTTTTAAGACATTAATAAGTGTGATAAGAATACGCACACCACTGCACCCTAAAGGATGGCCTAATGAAACAGCTCCACCATTGACATTTACTTTATCTGTAGATAAGCCCAAAATTTTCATATTAGCAAGACCCACAACAGAAAAGGCTTCATTAAACTCAAAATACTCAATCTCACCTTGACTTACACCGGCTTTTGCGAGCGCTTTAGGTAACGCTTTAGAAGGAGCGGTGGTAAACCATTCAGGGTCTGTAGCAGCATCGGCATAACCTTTAATACTGCATAAAATGTCTAGGTTAAGCTCTTCAGCTTTTTCTCTGGTCATGAGGATCACTGCTCCGGCGCCGTCATTAATAGTCGAAGCATTTGCTGCTGTAACCGTACCATCTTTAGAAAATGCAGGTCTTAAGCTGCTTATTTTTTCCATACGCACATTTTTAAATTCTTCGTCTTCACTAATCACAACCGGCTCTCCGCGACGCTGAGGAACTTCCACAGGAATTACTTCGTCTGCAAACTTTCCACTTTCCCAGGCAGCAGCTGAGCGTTTGTAACTCTCAATCGCAAAAGCATCTTGATCTTCGCGGGAAAAATTATATTTAGTAGCGCAAGCATCGGCGCAAACGCCCATCGCATTCCCATCATAAGCATCTACAAGTCCGTCTTTTTGCATGCCATCTATAAGTGTGGTAGGACCAAATTTCTGCCCCTTGCGCATATGTACGTAATGTGGGATTTGGCTCATACTTTCCATTCCGCCGGCAACGACAATGTCATTGTCTCCGAGTGCGATAGATTGAGCCGCAAACATCACGGCTTTCATACCTGAAGCGCATACTTTATTTACCGTTGTACATGGCACATTTTTAGGAATACCGGCACCTAAGGCAGCTTGGCGCGCAGGAGCTTGTCCTACGCCAGCCTGAACTACATTACCCATAAATACTTCGTCAACAAGCGAAGGGTCTAAATTGATTTTAGTTAAAGCGCCTCTTATAGCAGCCACACCAAGGTCAACAGCAGTTAGTGAAGATAGACTTCCTAAAAAACTACCTATAGGGGTGCGTACTGCAGAAACGATTACAATATCTTTTTTCATCTTTATTTGTGTGTTTTTTGATAGAATTCAAAAATAACAAATAGCTAACGAAAACGTTATCATTTGGCCTATACTTAACACCTCAAGCTTCCCGTTTTATTTTAGTACTTTTACTTTTATGTCAAGGATTAGAAATGAAATTTCCTTGAAAAAGGTCAAGACTATTTTTAATGGGTAAGTCTTTGATTTTTGTAGCCTCACAAAAGTTATATGAGTAGTATTTTAAACCGATTTTATAAAAATCAAGGTGCGCTTTATAAGGTATTGCTGTGTATTGCAAGCACCATTCTTATCGTTTATCTATTTCCTAAAAGTGGAAAATTTCAATTTGATTTTCAGCAGAATAAGCCTTGGCAGTATGATAATTTATACGCGCCGGTAGACTTTGCTATTTTAAAGAGTGAGGATCAATTAGAGCAGGAGCGTGCAGAAGCAGAAAACTCTATAATTCCTTATTTTAATTACGATCAAGATATTGCTAACGAGGCAAAGGCAGCTTACGAAAACCAATTTTCTTCGGTTTTTACAGATTCAATTTTTAGAGATCGTCAGAGCGAACTGAAGAAATTTGGTTCTCAAATTTTAGAAGATATTTATAAATATGGGGTGATTAGCGATTTGGCCGCTTTTCAAGAAGGCCGAAAAATATACTTGCGTCGCGGAAATGAGATCGAAGAAACTTCCATAGAAAATCTGAATACTACAGATGAAATTAGCGCTTTGATCAACCGTCGACTTGTAAACGGACCATACGTACAGGCGGTCAACCGTTTTAAGGAGCTGTTTTATGATGTGGTGCAACCTAACGTTACCTATGATGAAAAGCTCACCAATAAGGAATTAAATGCTGAGTTGAGCAAGATCGCTCCTACCAAAGGCGTGGTGAATAAAGGAAGCCGAATTGTCGCAAAAGGTGAAATTGTTGAGCAAAGTACGTATCAGATACTGAAGTCTCTACAAGCCGAATATGAGTCGCAATCCTGGACTGCCAGTAAATATAATTGGGTTGTTTTTGGTTATGTTTTACTCGTTTCGGTGGCACTGACGATGTTGTTGCTTTTTATAAAAACGTATCGCGAGCACGTTTTTGAAAATAATACGATGGTGACGTTTATTTTCTTCAATATCATTTTAATGGTATTGTTCACCACACTTATCGTGAAATATGATGCAAATTATGTTTATGTGGTTCCGCTCTGTATTTTGCCGCTTGTGATAAAAGCCTTTTTTGATTCTAGATTGGGTTTGTTCACACACGTGATCACGCTACTCTTATTGGGGTTCATTGTGCCTAATACTTCAGAATATATGTTTCTGCAAGTGATTGCGGGGATTGTGACAATTTTGACCGTTTCAGAACTGTATAAGCGAGCCAATCTGTTTATTTCGGTAGGGCAGATCACTTTTATGTATATCATAGGATATTTTGCTTTTCACATTATCCACGAGGGAACCATAGATAATTTGCAATGGGAAACCTTCAGTCTTTTTATAATTACTGGTTTGGCGACGCTTTTTGTGCAGCCGCTTATTTATGCTTACGAAAAGATCTTTGGTCTTGTAAGTGATCTTTCACTTCTAGAGCTAACGGACACAAATTCAAAATTGTTGAAGAATCTTGCTAATAAAGCTCCGGGAACTTTTCATCACAGTTTAAATGTGGCAAATTTGGCCGAAGCAGCAGCTAACGAGATTGGAGCAAATGCGATGCTAACTAGGGTAGGAGCACTGTACCACGATATTGGCAAGATGTTGAATCCTACTGATTTTACTGAAAATCAATCTACCGGAATCAATACACACGAAGACCTTTCACCTAAAGAAAGCGCTAGAATTATTATTGATCACGTAATTAATGGAATCGAGGTCGCCCGGAAAAACAACCTACCAGATCGCGTTATTGACTTTATACGCACGCACCACGGGACAAGTACGGTGTACTATTTTTATAAAAAAGCGCAAGAACAGGATGAGGATGTCAATATTGACGACTTTAGATATCCCGGACCCTTACCGTTCAGCAAAGAGACCGCAATCTTAATGATGGCTGATAGTGTAGAGGCGGCGAGTAAAAGTTTGAAATCACCAACTTCGGTATTGATCGATTCATTTGTAGAAAAAATCATCAATAAGCAAATGGAGGAAAATCAGTTTTTAAATGCTACGATTACCTTTAAGGAAATACAGATTATTAAGAAGGTTCTGAAGTCAAAACTGAATAACATCTACCATTTGCGCATAGAATATCCGGAATAGTGATTTTCTGAAAATCTTGTTTTCAGGGAGTTAAAAAAAGATTCAAAAAAAGTTATAGAAATTCTCTAAAAAGCTTTGGTTGATCAAAAACTTAGATATATATTTGCACCCGCGTTTTGAGAGAGACGCCAACGTTCTTAGGAGAGGTGCCAGAGTGGTAATGGAGCAGATTGCTAATCTGTCGACGGGTAACCGTCGCCAGGGTTCGAATCCCTGTCTCTCCGCAACTTTTTTAAGAAAGCACCTCGGGGTGTAGCGTAGCCCGGTCATCGCGCCTGCTTTGGGAGCAGGAGGTCGCAGGTTCGAATCCTGCCACCCCGACAATTACGGTGTCAACAGACACCAAAATATAGCTAATCTTATGAAAATCAAGGGTTTTTATTTTTCTTGAAATCATAAGATTGGCTTTAATATCAATTCAAAGGTTACCTATTCGGTTACCTAAATTGTTACCAGAATTTTCACTACATTGGTAATTCAATAGACTTGACTTTCGCAGCGATTTGACTTTCGTAAACAAATCGATTATTCACTTAAAGCGAGAGTTTATGCAGACTTCAAAGACTTTTACCATTCATTTTTGGCTGAGTATGGCCAAAGCAAAAGATGATTTTGCACCTATTTATGCCCGTATCACGGTCGATGGAAAACGTGCCGAGATCAGTTTAAAACGATCCACATCGGTTACCTATTGGGATACCCGTTCCAAAAGGTCAACACTAAGGACTTCCGACGGCAAGGCACTAAATGTTTACCTTGACCAAGTGTATTCCGATTTGTTGGATTGCCACAAACAGCTTTTGGGCGAATCCAAATATGTTACCGCCCAGGCCATCAAGGCCCGGTATCTCGGAGAAGATGAACAGCACAAAACGCTGCTTCAACTGGTTTCCTACCATAATAAGAATATGGTTTCGGTACTCAAGCCCGGCACCTTGAAAAATTACTTCACTACGGAACGCTATATCAAACGGTATTTGAAGCACAAACTAAAGACCAACGATGTTTTCCTTAAACAATTATCCTATAAATTCATCATTGACTTTGAACAGTTCCTACGTAACGGAAAATCCATAAACCGTTCCCAGCCCTTAAAGAACAACGGGGTTATGAAACATTTGGAACGTTTGAAAAAGATGATGAACCTTGCCCTTCGGTTGGAATGGGTCGAGAAAGACCCTTTTGTCAGGTTCTCACTTAAGTTCACAAAACACCAACGGGCATTTTTATCACAATCGGAACTTGAAGTCTTGGAATCCGGTCAGCTTTCAAAAGGGATGCACCGAAAAACGAGGGACGTTTTTGTTTTTGCCTGTTACACGGGATTATCTTATATCGACGTGAAATTGCTCTGCGACGACCATATCGTAAGAGGCATCGATGGGGATTACTGGATATTTACAAAAAGGGAAAAGAACGATGAAGCGGTTAAAATCCCGCTTTTGGATAAAGCCCTTGATATATTAAAAAGGTATGACCAAGATACCGAAAACAAACAGGAACAACTGCTGCCGGTATTTTCCAATCAAAAGATCAATAAATATTTGAAGGAAATAGCGACAATCCTAAAAATCAATAAAAAGCTTACGTTCCACGCGGCCAGACATACGTTTGCCACTACCGTTACCCTTTCCAATGGCGTGCCCATTGAGACCGTATCAAAACTGTTGGGGCATACCAAGCTTTCTACAACACAGATATATGCTAGGGTCATCGAACAAAAAGTGTCATCGGATATGCGTTCGTTACGGAGTAAATTAAACACCACGGACAAGGCCGAAACAAGGGTACTTTATCAATAATCCGGTTTGGAAAACACCTTTTAGGTTCTAATCCAGTCGGCGCTCTTATTTTTTCTGGTCTAATCCCTTGCTGATTTTGGTTTTTTATTGAGCCATAATTTTCTGTGTTAAGTCATTTTATATCCTTAAAATAGGAAAGCTTACTACGCAAATGTAAATTTTCGTTTATGGTTTTAAATCTAAATAAAAATATAAGTGGTAAAGTTTGCTTATAATCAATGGTAAACTCGTAAAATACCATTGATATAAGTGAATGACTATTTGTAATTATCAAGATAATTTTGAAGAAAAGAATTGATTTTCCGTAATATTAATATCTTTAACAAAATTTTTTATTTATGACTATAAAATATGCTTCCCTTAACCATATAAATCATAGAGACTCTTCAATAAGAGATATTAACATTACACATAGCGACTCCTTAAAGGAATATACAGACAAACTATTTAAGGAAATAACGGATAGCCCCAGAAAAAGACAGTATATATTTTCTAGTTCAAAATCAGAGGTAAGAAATGTTTTAGATGATATCGTTACAGATAACAACCGGAAAAAATCAATTAATTTGGCTGCCCAGCGCCTCTTAAATAAAGAAAAAGATGCCCAACAACAGCTTGACAATAAGAAATTAAAAGTAGATATTTTAAAGGGCAGTTTGTTCCAAGCATATATTGAAATAGATGGAAAGGAAAATATTATTATTTGTAAGGCCGATCATAATGAATTTCTTGATGAAAATTCTCTTACGATTCGTAGTGGATTGCCTTGGGATAAAAAGATTTTTAAAGCAGCGTTGATACATTTGAAAGATGGAATTGTTGCAGATGAAGTCGATGTCTTGGATGCTAACTTATCTAAATATTGGTGGAGAGAATTTTTAGAGCTTGAAGCTAAACATACAGATGCTTTTAATACAGAAAAATCTATGGATTTTTTTGACACCCGTGTTTTTAGCGGAATTAAGAAGAAACATCCAGCTGATTATCGTATTCTCAGAAACAGCTTCGTTGGCTACTATCGCAGGAAGGATATATTTGAAATAGAAGATTTTATAGAAACTCTTTTCTCAAATTATGAACCTGAGGATGAAAATTTAAAAATTGATCCCTTGGTTGCTAAAATTAGATCTTTACCATCCAGTTTAGGTTTTGATAAAGCATTTGATATTTCAAAAAAACACATTAAAAAAAGAATGTCCACTAGGGTCAAAGTATCTGATGCAATTGATCTGTACTTAAAAACAGACGTGCCTCATTTCAGAAAAACATTACGCTCGGGTAAAACTAGCAGTGGACAAATGTATTTACAGATTTTAACAGAAAATGAAGATGTTTATAAAGAGTTTTTGAGAAATGAAGATGAATAACATTTCAGAAATAGTAGGTTTTATTTTTTCCAATGGAGACAATCTTGTTTGTGATGATCGCTATGAAAAGACTATCATTTCAGGAATTGTCAAGAAAAAAACATCATTAAGAAATGAAGGAAAATTAAATAACTTTTTTAATGATATTTCTGATGAATGGAGCTTGACAATTACTCTAAATGAGGATGAAAATTTATTGACCTGTTCGAATTCTATAGATCATAGTTTTGTTAGTGAGTATAATGGGCTTCAACTTCTTCCAGATGATAAATTATCAATAAAATTAGAAATTTACAAAAATACAAGGAAGGCTAATAGAAATGTATATTGCGAAAAAGCTTTTAACGAGTGGGTTCAATCTAGATCGGCCATTGAACTGTTAAAGACAACTTCTAGTGATATAAAAAGGAATGGTTTTGTCAATTTCAATATAATTGAAAACAAACAAGCTTATTTGTATTCAAAGCGTATTAGAGTAAATGATTCAACCTCTGTAAACAAAAATTTAAAAGCATATCCTGAATATTCGAACTTTGATCAAAATAACGAATATCCATACATAGGGAGTGATTTTAGAGTTTCAGAGAAAAAAGTGAGTTGTCCTTTTTTACAGTCCCGTCTTACGAATTTAAGTAATCTATTTTCAATTACGAGCCTATTTGATGTTACCTATTTGCAGGGGGAGAATTTATTCTACCAGTTAAAAGGTTATAAATTTTTTCAAGGAAAGATACCTGCGAAGGATCTAACAGAGAAATACGACATATATTCAAAAATTAACAATTGGATTTTTGATGATAGTGCCAATATTGCAGATAAACTAGGCATATCGAAAAACATTATTTCCCTACATATTACCGCAAACAACATAATTTTAAATGATTCAGTATTTAGCTCTATTCTCTCAGGACACAAAATTTACCTCAAAGAAAATGTTTCACAATATCTCAAAGTTAGATCAAAAATCAATGATGAATTAGCTGATATTTTAAAAGAAATAAGGAGTAGCCTTCAAGAATTAAGAACAAACTATCAAAAAAGTAATTTTCTCTACATATCCTTTTTTATGTCTGTTTACGTAATTAGAACCCTAATTAAAAAAGATTTTGAACAGATTTTCACCAAAGATACTACTGTGCTTTTCTTCGCTTTTATAGGAATATCCGTAATATATCTTATTTACACAATTTGGTCGGTTATCACGATGAGGGATAGAATAAAAAAACACTATCAAAATGTTAAGTCAAAAAACCTAGATATAATGGAAAAATCGGACATTGAGCGAATTTTGAAAAATGACTCTGAATTTGATGATGAAATATCATATTTTAATACAAGAATAAGCGTCTATGTAATCCTATGGATTTTAACTATGGTTGTTCTTACGTTTGCTGTACTTTATTTATCTGAAGCTATTTAATTTTTAAATATCAGGTTGTGTCTACTCATTGGTACACAAATTACACTTAATTCCTCTCTTACGTTGTTGGAAAAGCTGTATTCAAAAAAAGTGTTTCATTTCAAGGTCTTGATTTAACCAACAAGCCCGCAACAGAAGCTGCGGGCTATAATACTTACGTATTTGCGGATAGAGGAAGATTCGAACTCCCGGTACAGTTTCCCGTACGCCTGATCTTCAATCAGGTGCCTTAGACCACTCGACCACCTATATTTTAAAAGATTATCCTTTTTTAGAAATTACAGGTTTTAAGAAACTTTTCAAAAAACCGTTTGTCGTTAAATTGTGTATGCCCAATAAGTTAGCTATTTCTTTAGTACTAGTTGCCGTGAAACCTGAATTATTGATTCCATCAACAAATCTTCTAAGATTATCTTTTAATAAATTTAATGATTCTTCATCAATCACTCGTGTATTTTCACTTGTATTTACATTCCATCCTTTTATATTTGGAGGTTGAATGGTAACCAAATTAAAATTTGCAGCACCCCCATAGAGTTTTTTGAACCATTCACCTGAACCTAACAATTGATTAATATTATCTCTGGTGATTTCATCGTGTATGGCTCTAGACTTGGCTTCTAAAACGAGGTAATGATTTCCAGTCATCACCCATAGTACATCAGGGCCATTTCCAAATTCCGCTTCAGGTTCCTGAGTGTAAAAACCTATAAGCCTACCTATTTCAGCAAAAGCATTCTCAAATTTCGTATGAGGTATATCTTGACTAAATTGAAGATTTTCCAATAAGGTTTCAAAATACATTTTAAAGTCTTGGGAAGTCTCAAATTGCTTGATAAAATTTAAAACTTGAGATGCCTGCTCTTCACTAGCCATAATTTTCGTATAACTATGTCCATTTTTTGATTGCAGCATATGGGAAGTTGTTTGTGCTGCTTTAATTTGAAGGTCATTTGATTTTGGTGCATTATCTAAGTGAAGATAATTAGCTGCTTTTTCAAAATACCAGCCCTTCTGCTTGTCGGTCAATTCAACCGTATCAACTATTTTATCTAATATTAGCTTCGATGCACCTTCAAAATCCCTTCTTCTGTAATTTTCGATTGCTTGTGATTCAGAATCTGCAACCTCTAGATTTTTTATGATTCGTTCGTCAGTTTTTTCAACATCCACTTTTGACAGTATTTCTGAATGATATTCCCTCCAGCTCATATCTTGAACTAAGCATAAGTTTGCGGTATCCCTAATAGTCTGAAGAGAGTTATCAGTAGATTCATCATCTAGAAGTGATAGTCCAAGTTTCAGTTGTTTTCGGGTTACTGGTGTGAAATATTGCAAGTTTGATTTGTTACCCACAAATTGCAGTAAATCTTTACCCATTAAATAAACCGTACAATAATCGCTGCCTGATCTTACAGCTCTACCAAGTCCTTGTTCTATTATCTGCGCTTTCAAAGAAGCCTTGACAGATTCCAAGCGTAATTCCGCATAAAGTTGTTCATAAGAACTGAATGATGGGTAACCATCTAATATTAAAACTCGGCACATATCTCCATTCAAGTCAACCCCATCGTAGCGATTAACTAAAACATAGAATAATCCTTTCTCAGTTCTTAATTTGGCGATGTCTTCATTTATATTATCATTATTAATTATTTCTGCACCAAAATCTTCCCATTTAGTCGCCCTATTAGAGGAAGGTGTTAGTACCATTACATTTATACCAGATTCAGAATATTCTTTGGCCAATGTCATAATCTGCTTATCTGTTATTCTTGAATCAAATCTTTGAGGAGCAAGGATCAATCTTTGCCCAACGTCTTTACGATCTTTAGGGATCAAGGCATTCTTTATACTATTAATATTAATACCTAAATCTTTAATTAAATCAATCTGATCTTCAAATGTAGCAGATAAAATATATCTATGTTTGGCCTCATTAAAAGCTCTAATATTATGAAATGGCACATAGGATGGTGCTATCTCAATTCCTTTGGGCCCGACATAACAATCGTAAGATTTCAAGTCGTCAGCTATTAAACCCCATTTGAACATAAGTTCTCTGTCTTCACTAAAACTGCCTATTAGTTTTATTAACTCGTTAATACGAGTTAACCAAGCCCAATAAGGGACTTTGAGTATTTTCGCATACGGATCACCTTGAATTAGTCTGTGATAAGTTCCTGGGGCTTGGTATTTCAGTTCTTCTTCGAATAACTTCAGTAACCTATCTGCCAAGTCGTGTTTGAAGGGTATATTTAATGTAGTTGCTTCTCTAGCTTTGTCAAGACAGACGTGGGCATCATCAAGGACGATTGAACCAACGTCAATATTATCCCTTTCAAAAATGGAACGTGAATTAAACAATTTTTGGAATGTGCATAATAAGATGGCTTTTGAGTTTAAAAAATCATCCGGAAAAACACTTCTTTGCCCGTGATATTCAATTTCACAGACAGATATCCCATATAAATCCGCTTGCAACTTTGCCTGTTCTAATAATTGTTTGTCTGGACATAGATACAAACTTGGACCAACTCCTTCAATCATTTTTGAGTACAGCATCAATAGGCTTACCAGAGTTTTTCCAGACCCTGTATTCATTTTGCACAAAACATCTCGTTGACCCCTTATGCTATGCCAAGAATTTAATACCTCTTCCTGTATTCCTCTTAAATACGCGTATCCCTCCTTATGAAACAAATCTTGAAATAATTCTATCGGTTCAAAATTTAATTCCTTTGGAGATGTGTCTTCTAATTTTTTCTTAAATATATTCATATATAGTTTTGATTTTTATTATATTTTGATTAACAAATATCTTAAAAATCTATTAACTGATAGACCTTAAATCTTCATTAGTTAATGAATTGGAATGAATGCTATGTTTCTTACCTTATTCAGCCATTCCCCTGCATTCCGCAGAAAAAGCTTCATTTCGGGAAAAGCGCTTCATTAAAAAGGTCTTGGACACAACTCCAAAGCTTTCGATTTCCATTCCACTTGCCCGCCCATTCCCGAGAAAGGTCGGGAAGCGGCCAAACTCCATTCCCATCTACATCTTTGAAGTCAAGTCCGCTTTAAATCCTACTTCAAAGGATAAACTGTTTTCATAAGCCGGTCAGCACATTGCCGCTCCATTCCGCGAAAAGCTACATTCCGGGCAAAGCGCTTCCCTACAAAGGTCTTGGACACCGTCCCCGATTGCTACTTTCCGTTCCGTTTGCCCTTCCCGCGCTGCCGGGAAGCGCACTCCATTCCAATACGAAACCGTGAACGGAGTCCGCTTTTCATCGGAATTCCATTTATAATTTAGTCCCGCCTCCTATGTTTTTGTACTTCACAAAAGGCATTTAGACCTACTCCCGCACCGCCGCTGTCCCAACCGTTTTTTTGTAAGCAAAATACCAACATTTGGAAGTTAAACGGACTGCATAACCGGTCGTACCTCCCTTTTATAAGTCCTTATTAATTCCAAATATTGAAAATGTATCAGCAACAAAAAAAGGTAACAGCGGACGGCTCTATGGGAAGTAAATCTAAACTGAATAGTATGAAATCTTACAAAAACATCAAAAAGGAAGCGGGACTAAAAAAACAAAAAAAGGAAAACGCTCTGGATATAATAAGTAAATCACTTCAAAAAAACATAAACGTAAACTATCCGAATGGGTCGGGTAGCATTTCAATTAATCTTTAAATCTTTTATTATGAGTACTTTAAAAAATCACGTACAGTTGATCGGAAACGTTGGACAGGAGCCAACCATTACGAACCTTGAAAGCGGTAAAAAGGTAGCCCGTCTTTCACTCGCCACAAATGAGTATTACAAAAACAGCGAGGGCGAAAAAATCCAAAATACCGAATGGCACACGATAGTAGCCTGGGGCAAAACTGCCGAAATCATCGAGAAATATGCCGGAAAGGGCAAAGAAATCGGGGTAACGGGAAAACTGAAATCCCGAAGCTACGAGGACAAGGACGGTATCAAAAGATATGTTACCGAAGTGGAAGCCAATGAAATTCTTTTGTTAGGTACTAAGGACGGCAATAGTTAAGCCGATTAATTTAAAAATAAAGAGGGCGTTTCCGTCTAAAGTTTCGCCCTCTTTTTCATTATCCATTAATTAAAATTAGATAACAATGAAAGCACAAGTTAACGAAATCAAAGAGGGATTACAACATTTTCACGGTTCAGAAACCGTGTTTCAAATCCCATTATTAAGAACCCGATACACTAACGGAATAAAATATTTGGCGGAAGCTGCGGAATGTTTTTGGCTGATTACCGATTCCTCTGCATTTGCTAAAACCTTGATGGACAAAAGTTATTTTGTAACCATCGACTTTAAAAGGTTGCCCAAGGACAAACAGGATTATTCTGGGTATGAAGCCGAGATAATTTATAGTGATGGCAATGGAAATATTTTTGAAACCCACCGATACAATGTAACGGATTTTCCACTTGATGAATTAAGGTTATTTTTTGTGGATAATACGTTGATGTTACCGAGCGAATACTAACCCTTCAAAACCTAAAAATTATGATTTATCTAAATTTTTCAGACCTGAACGGGGAAGCCCAAGAACGCCTTTTGGAAAGTTCAAAAAACGACGTTGAACAAAAATTTGGCGATGATATTCGGAAGTATTCAAAAAAGCATTGCACCAATTTTGATGTGATGATCGAAGAGGAAGCACTACGGAATCTGTACAGTTATACCTATGTGTTTAATATTTGAAATTGTCTAAATAGGAATGGAAAAACCTTTGAAATTTCAGGGGTACATATAATAACTAAAAAGGGAAAATTCGCTGTTACTTGAATTTTCCCTTTGTTCTTTAGACCTTGAAAGGTCTACTGTTTAAATTTAATACTTTTTCTAAAAACAGAAGCTATTTTTTAAGAAAATTATATCCCATAAGTTGAAAAATACCTATCTTTATTTCGCTGAAATTCAGCATTCAATTTTACGCAGGGGTATCCATTTTTTGACTTTCGCCGATAACCCTGCCCATCGAAAAATCACATAACGGGAAATTTTTCCCCTGAAATTGGCAATTGGCTTTTAGCCAGATTGTACGAAATTTTTGTTCGCCCGTGGCGAACGAAAAGGAGTAGCAAGAGGGTAACACGCGATGCGATGTTAAGTACTCCTTTTCCTTGTTAATAATCTGATTTTTAAATACTTAAAAATTATTCGATTATTTAGATTTCTACAATTTGCGACAAACGCCCTGTGAGCGCCCATTTTTAGGGAAGGATTTGCGACAAATCGGCGAATTATGGACTCATTTATAGGCATTAGATTCAAAAAGGAAACCGCCAAGCGTTTCCAGCAATTTTCAAGAGCACACTTCAAATCACACACCGAGGCAATGGCTGTGATGCTCGATTTTTTCTTCTACAACGAAATATCCCCGCGGGAAAAACTGGGCCCGACCGGAAGGACGATCGAGGCAAATTTAAAGAAACGGATCAATGCGGTAATCGCCATAATGAGGGATATGGAAAAGACCCAAACCAAACCCACCGTGGCGATGATCGAATCCCTTTTTCAGACCGAAGTACCCAAAAAGAAACCCTTGATCTTAGAGAAGAAATTTGTGGAAGAAAAGAAGGAAGTACGTTTCCGAGAAAAGCAAAACCAATGTAAAGAACTATAAATTTTTGAGCTATGTATATCACGATCACACCCCAAAAATTAGGAGGAAATTATTCACAAAGTTCAGGCGATTTTGTGGGCTATTTGGAAAAGGAAAATCAAGGTCTGGAACAGGAAGAGATGGAACACTTTTTCAATCAATATGGCGAAGGGTTTTCAGCGGAAGAAGTGGTAAAAGATATTGATGGAAACGGTGCAAAATTAAAAAAGAAAGAACCTAAATTTTATTCAATTACGGTCAGTCCGTCGAAGTATGAATTAAACAGATTGCAGAACAGCAGCGAAGATTTAAAAAAGTACACCCGTGAGCTGATGAAAGATTATGTAGCATCATTCAACCGGAAAATCAATGGGCGGCCAGTCAATATCGATGATATAAAATATTATGCAAAAATTGAACACCAACGAACCTTTAAGGGAACCGACAAACAGATCAAGGAAAACCAACCCTTTGCCACCAAAATACTTCAGCTGAAAAACGAGATCCGAAGTATTGAAAGCGGCTCGATGGAAGGAAGTGTTAGGAAACGAGAAAAAGAAATCGCAAAACTGGAACGCCAAGCGCCACACCAACAGGATGGCAAACGGATCGTCCAGGGAATGCCCAAGGCCGGAAACCAAAGTCATATCCACATCGTCGTGAGCCGGAAAGACGCTTCCAATTCGTTCAGTCTTTCGCCCGGGAGCAAATACAAAGCCTCCGATGTCGAGATGAACGGTAAGAAAGTCAAACGGGGTTTCGACCGGGACAAGTTTTTTGAAAATGCCGAAAAGACCTTTGACAGGACGTTTGGCTACCAAAGAAATTTCGCAGAAACCTACAAGGCGAGGAAGGATTTTATTAAAAACCCAAAAATCTATTTTGCCTCGTTGATGAAACTGCCCACCAATGAAAAAGCGATTGCTTTTAAGTTGATGCGGGAAACGGGTATCCCGATAATGCCAAGTATCCCGACCAATCAAGCACAGCTTGCCCTAAAGGTTTTCAATAAGCTGCGCAAGGGTTTGGATGTGGCCATCAAATCAAGTTCCATCGGAATCTAAATCTTTGTTATGCAACTGGATAATCTTACAACGACACTCTTAATTATTGGCTTAATAAGCACGCTATTTTATATGGGGTACAGATTGACGCGTTATGCCTTTATTTTAAATGGGATTTTGCTTGGGATTTTGGTGTTTTACCTATCGAGTGGCAATGACTTAATCTTGATTTCATTGATTCTGGTTTGTCCGTTGATGCTTATTAATACTGGACTGTACGTTTTTCTGCACAAAACGGATGAACCTAAAAATGCCGAGAGCAATTATCGTGTAAGCTTTGCAACGAGCAAGGGAAACTTCAAACTCGAAAACGTAAAAAGAGGGGCATCCATCATAGGATCTGCCGGAAGTGGCAAGACCGAAAGCGTGGTGTTTGGATTTCTAAGACATTTCCAGAAAGAAGAGTTTTGTGGCATCATTCACGATTACAAAGATTTTGAACTGACGGAAATGGCGTATCCGCTTTTTAAGGACGGGAACATTCCTTTCAAGGTGATTTCCTTTGATAAAATCAACCATAGGGTCAATCCCATTGCCCCGCGGTATTTAGAGAACGAGGAAAGCGTAAACGAGGTTTCCCGGGTGCTGATAGAGAACCTACTGGAGCAACGAGAGTCCGGCACGAGCGGCACTACTAAATTTTTCAATGATGCTGCCGAAGGCTTGATCGGTGGTCTGATTTGGAAACTTAAAACCTCGTACCCAAAATTCTGTACCCTGCCGCATCTAATTGCCATTTATCAATATTTGGATACGGACAGCCTGATCCAGTTCTTGGAAACCAATACCAACTCTCGGGCGATGGCTGACGCTTTTATAAGTGGAAAGGATTCCGACAGACAGACCGCTGGTGTAAAAAGTACCTTGGCCAATGCACTAAAACGCATCAGCACGCAGCGCATTTTTATGGCTTTGTCTGCGGACGAAGTACCACTTAACATAAACGATCCTGAAAATCCCTGCGTAATTTCGGTAGTGAACAATCCCAAATTTGAAACGTCTTATTCGCCTGTTATAGCAACCATTATCCATACCATTACGAAACAAATGAGTGTACGCAATTCCAAACCTTCTTTTCTGCTGATGGAAGAAGCCCCGACCATTCGGCTATTGAATATGCACCGTATTCCGGCAACTTTAAGAAGCTACGATATCGCAACCATCTATGTGATGCAGGACAAAATCCAAAACGATATGATGTATGGCGATAAGGCAAGCAAGGCCATATTGAGCAATCTTTCCTATCAATTTTTTGGCAAGGTCAACGATCCCGACACCGCCAAATATTACGAACGCTTTTTTGAGATTATAAAGGATCCGACGAAAAGCGTGAGCCGTGGCCATAACCTTGATTTTGATACGCGAATAACCACCGGGGAAAAGGAAATCCCTAAAATAAGGGCAGATGTGTTCTTTAGGTTGAAACAGGGCGAGTTTATCACTTATGCCGATGGGAAAGATAAAAAGGTTCAGTTTAAATTGCAGAAAATACAGCGACAGCTTCCCGAGGAATCAAAACAATTTACTCCGACTGATTTAGAGGCTAATTTTGAGCGAGTTTATGAGGAGGCGCGGTCGATATTTAATTAAAAGACGAAGCTTTTTTCAGTTCTGGACTCATTGCGCCACGAATTTATTTTCAAATTAGTGATAACTGCCAACTTTTAAAATAATGTAAACAGGAAGCCAAGGATAATCTTTCTAACAATTAGTGATTTTTCTGAAAATGTTAAAGATAAATTCAAAAATAATCTATATATTTGGACAATTATTGTCCTGAAAAAATATTCAAGAAAAATACAGAATGAATACGAAACAAGCATTTGGGGATTATTTGAGAACTTTAAGGGAGGAGCACAACCTTCCAATTAGGAAGGTTGCATCAAAATTAGATATCGATCCTTCAACTCTTAGTAAAATTGAACGTGGGGAACGTTCCGCAAACAAAGATATGCTTTCAGCTCTATCTGAGCTATTCAATGTTGATGAAAAAGTTTTAGGGGTGATTCTTTTCAGCGATATGGTAGCATATCAAATACTTGAAGAAGAGAATACACAAGAAATTTTGAAAGTAGCGGAAGAAAAAATACATTATTTAAAAAATAAGAATCTTAAACAGGGTTCACTGGATTTAAAGTAAATATGAATATTAAAGACCTTGTAAAAAAATATCATTCGAATCGGGAAGCCTATCTGAAAACAGATTACAACGAAACCCAGCTACGAATAGATTTCCTTGATCCATTCTTTGAATTGCTTGGTTGGGATATAAAAAATTTATCAGGAAAACCTACCAACGAACGTGAAGTGTTGGTTGAAGAAGGTTTAAGAGCAGATGTTACTTCTAACACCAAAAAACCTGATTATACATTCCGGTTATTTGCTGAGCGAAAATTCTTTTTAGAGGCCAAAAAACCGAATGTAAAAATTGATATTGATAATGAGCCGGCAAAACAAATCCGTAGATATGGTTTTACAGCAAAACTAAAAATATCAGTTTTATCAAATTTTGAATACTTAGCAATTTACGACTGTTCTCAAAAAGTTGAAGTTTACGATAACGTTGCAAAATCACGTATAAGTCTCTATCACTACACCGAATACGAAGCTGCATTTGACGATATACTGGAACAGTTAGGACATCAATCAGTCTATACAGGACAGTTTGATGATACTTGGCAGGAAATTGAACAGCAGTTGAGGCTTTCAAGTGTTGATGACTTATTTCTTAAACAAATTAATGAATGGCGAATTATTTTAGGCAAAGAAATATACTTTCTTAAGCCTAAACTTTCCGTTTCAGAGTTGAATGATATCGTTCAGTCTTACATAAATAGCACTATATTTTTAAGAGTTTGCGAGGATAGAAATTTAGAAGTTTATAAAACTTTACTGAATTTTGCCGATAATCAGGACTTCAAAGCTCTGATCAAAAAATTCAAAGAAGCTGATAAAAAATATAATGCTGGATTATTCAACCTACCATTTCAGGATGAGATAATTTCAAACAATCATTCAGCATTTTGGGAGATAATAAAGCAATTGTATTTCCCTGAAAGTAGTTATTCGTTTTCGGTTTTTGCATCTGATATTTTGGGAAATATCTACGAAATATTTCTTGGACAGCAATTAGATATAGATAATGACCAAGTCCGTTTAAAACAGAAACCGGAAAATATCGATAGGGATATAGTTACCACACCCACTTACATAATTCAGGATATTTTGCGACAGACCGTAGTAGAACACTGCAAAAACAAAACGGATGATGAAATCTTAGGTTCTTCATTTGCAGATATTGCCTGTGGCTCTGGTGCTTTTTTATTGGAAACCTACCAATTATTGCAAGATACACTTGTCGATTACTATCTAGCGACGGATCAAACCAAGCTAATCCAAACATCAATAAATACGTTTAAACTCCCATTTACTTTGAAAAAAGAAATATTGGAGAACTGTATTTTTGGGGTCGATAAAGATTATAATGCCGTACAAGCCTGCAAATTTGGACTGCTTTTAAAACTTCTGGAGAATGAGGATAATGCAACAATAACGTTACCTGCATTGCCAAGCCTTGAAGAAAATATCCAGTTCGGAAACAGTTTAATTGCTCCATCAGAAACGGACAGGAATAATCGAGATGCTATTAACCCATTTGACTTCGGGGAAATCCAATATGATGTTATAGTTGGAAATCCTCCATATATGGCCACGGAGCATATAAAAGAATTTACGCCACTTGAATTGCCTATTTATAAAACCAAGTATAATTCTTCTTATAAACAATTCGATAAGTACTTCCTTTTTATCGAAAGGGGCTTTGAGCTTCTCAAGAAAGGGGGGTATTTCGGCTATATTGTACCAAGCAAGTTTGCCAAAGTAGGAGCGGGTAAAAAATTAAGGAACTTATTAGTTTCAGATAAAGCGGTACAACAAATTATCTCCTTTGGAGCACATCAAGTTTTTCATAATAAAACTACTTATACGTGTATTTTAATACTCAAGAAGGAAAAATTAAATCAGGTAAAATACCTTGAAGTAAATTCATTGAAGGATTGGAGGACGAGAAATATTGGTGCAGAAAATTTTGACGAATTTACAACTGATTCTTTAAAAGAAAATGGCTGGATTCTCTACCCTAGCGCATTAAAACCGGCATATGCTTCAATTGTTTCTCAGTCAAAACCATTAGAGGACCTTATAGGCTCAGATAATATTTACAATGGTATTCAAACAAGTGCCAATAATATTTACATACATTACATTAAAAAGGAGGATAATAATTTCATCTATTTCACGAAGAATGGGAAGGATTGGAAGATAGAAAAGATTTTAACCAGGCCTTATTTTAAGACGTCAAATGGGGATGATAATCTTTATACGTATCGTCCTTTTTCGCCCAATGCTTTCGTTATTTATCCTTATCTCAAAACCGATGACGGACTTGAATTCGTGAATATTAAAGACTTAAAAACAAATTACCCAAATGCTTATAAATATCTAATTCATTATAAGGATAAACTTGATAACGAAAAAAGAGATATAAAACCGAAACCTGAAACCGAAAATGAATGGTATAGGTATGGAAGGCATCAGAGCCTGGAAAAATGTGATGTTCCAGCGAAAATTATCGTTGGTGTCTTAGCACAAGGTAATAAGTATGCTATCGACTATTACGGGACGCTAATATCTTCAGGAGGAACGGCAGGTTACTGTATGATCACATTGCCAAAAGATTTTCCTTATTCCATTTACTACATACAAGCTTTATTGAACTCCAAATATTTAGAATGGTTCTCTGCTTTGATTGGTGAAGTTTTTAGAGGTGGTTATATTGCTAGAGGCACTAAAGTTCTTAAGAAACTTCCGATACGCATTATAGACTTCGATGATAAATCGGAAAAGGAAATTCACGATAAGATAGCAGGGATCCAAAAAGAACTTATCGAACTACAAGGTAAAATTGATAAGCATAGAGATAGTCGAAGAAAAGTAATTCCATTTAAAAGAGAATTTGATGCGCTGAAAATCGAATTGGACGATACACTGAAAACACTGTATAATTTGGGAGAGGCTGATAGCCTCATCCCTTTAATTTCTGAGTTATATGCAACTACTTAAAACAGCATCAAAAGAGAAATTGAGGGGAGGATTTTATACTCCTGAACCTATTGCTGCATTTATCCTGAAATGGGCGTTCAATGGCAATAAACAATTGGATATTTTAGAACCAAGTTCCGGGGACGGTGTTTTCCTCAGAGAGATTAAAAAATATGGTTTTAAGTATAATTCTCTTACCGCAATAGAACTTGACGAGAAAGAGGCAGAAAAATCTGAAAATATTGGATTGGATAAAGCTGAAATCATAAATGATGATTTTCATAATTTTTGCATTAATACTGAGCAAAAATATGATCTTGTAATTGGAAATCCTCCATACATACGTTATCAATATTTTAATAGAGAGCAACAAGAATTTGCTTCACATATTTTTGATAAAGCTAAACTAAAGTATTCGAAGCTAACAAATGCTTGGGTTTCTTTTGTTGTGGGATCATCCTTACTTTTAAAAGATAATGGCAAAATTGGTTTTGTATTACCGGCTGAAATTTTACAGGTTTCCTATGCAGAACCTTTAAGGGAATTTTTAGCACAATTTTATAATAAAATAAACATTGTTTCTTTCGAAAAGCTGGTGTTTCCTGATATCCAACAGGAAGTTGTCCTGTTGTTATGTGAAAGGAATAGTTCCCAATCTCATTTAATAGAACATTTAGAATTGAAAGATGCCGACGAGCTTGAAAAGTTGGATGTTTCAAAACTGAAAAGTCCTAAAAAGAAAATCGATTTTAAGTCCAATAAGTGGACGTTTTATTTTCTTGAACAAAATGAAATTGATTTTTTAGAAAGACTTCAAAATGAGCAGATAATTCCAAGAATGAAGGATTATGCCAAGGTGGAAGTTGGAATTACAACGGGTTCAAACCCTTTTTTCACAGTTCCATTATCTATTGTCCAATTCTATAATTTGGAAAAATATGCGAAACCATTGGTAGGTCGAAGTGTACAAGTTCCAAGTGTAATATTTACAGAAAAGGACTGGATTAAAAATAGAAATTCAGAGGCAAGAACACATTTCCTTTCCTTTCCTAAAATGGATGATTTAAACGGTTCGACCGGAGTACGGGAATATATTTCTTGGGGAGAAGAAAAGGGAATACACGAAGGTTATAAATGTAGAATAAGGGATGAATGGCAAATCGTGCCTTCTCAAAGAATCTCAGAAGCTTTGTTCATACGAAGAAACAATAAATACCCTAAGTTGATAATCAATGAGGCGAAAGCTTTTACTACAGATACAATGCACAGGGTTACAGTGAAGAATGGGGTAGATATAAGAGCTTTGACCGCCAGCTACTACAATTCTCTTTCCTTTGCTTTTGCGGAAATTTGTGGAAGAAGCCACGGTGGGGGCGTTTTGGAATTAATGCCCAATGAAGTAGAACGAATACTGTTGCCATACAACGAAAATAATGCTGAACTCTTACCAATTATTGACGAGAAGATTCGTGCAAAAGAAGATATATCAGAGCTATTGAAAATTACAAATGATAAAATTCTGAAAGAAAACTATGGATTATCAGGTAAGGAAATCGAGTTGGCAGATAGCATTTGGAAAAAATTATCCAATCGTAGATTAAATAGGGGAAAAAATTGACCATTTATAAATCGTCTTAAAAAAAGAGAATTTAAACTTTAAAATATATAGTATGTCATTGAATAAAGCTGAATATTTATCCAAAGTGTTAGAAACACATAGAATGTCAAAAATTCAAGATTTGGTAAATAAGTTTAAGTCCAAAAGGGATGAAGTAAAGTCTGCATTATTAGAAAATTACGGAAGTAAAATATATGCTCCTTTTGATTCCGGATCCTTTAAAAAACATACAGCAATAAATATCAAATTTGACTTGGACATAGTTGGGCCGTTCAAAAGAGATTCCTTTGGGAAATTAGAGAATATGTTTGACGACCTCTATGAATTTTTATATGAAACATATAAAGAGGTGGCATACGTACGAAAGCAGAAGGTTTCAATTGGTATTGAATTTAATGAGGACGAGGATGGAGATATTGTAAGTTTGGATGTAGTTCCAGGCAGAGAGCTTAATCAAGATCAATATTTAGAGGACAAAAACTTAAATCTTTATGTGTATTCTCAGTTTGGATTACTCCAAAAAAGCACATATATCCAAACTAATATCCATTCTCAGATTGAGCATATTAAGGCTAAGGATAACGAAAGAAAGGTAATCAGGTTGTTTAAAATTTGGAAAAGTAGCAATAATGAAAAATACAAATCTTTCTTATTGGAGTTAATCACAATAAAAGCATTTGATAAAGAGGATGTCAATGGGGATTTGTGGGAGAAGCTTAAAGCAGTAATGGAATACATAAGAGACAATATCAAAAAAGATGATTTTAAGTTAAAAGACCCGGGCAATTCCAATAATAACGTTATTGATACTTTGGAAGATTGGGAAAGGAGTAATCTATCCAGCAGGATGCAAACAATAATTAGCAGGGTTGAAGAAAATGCAGAAAATTTAAAAACTTACTTTCCAGTAAATAGTGATTTTGAAAATAATGGTTCGGATAATTCCAGCTATGGTATAAAAGGTTCGGCGGTAGCAGCTTCCATTCCACCGACAAATCAACGTTTTGGGTGAATGATATTTAATTTCAATTCCATAAAAAACACTTTAGAGGGTATTCCTTTTGTTAGTAAAATTTATGATTTAAAGGCAGAAGATATTACTGTGAATGGCAATATTCAAATTGATTTTGAGGAACTTCCTGATCCTCTTGATTTTGAAATAATTATTGCAGCTCACTATCCTCTAAGGAGTTACGATTCGGAATCCATTAAATTCAAAAACAAGAGCTTAATACAGTACCAACACGTAATGGGAGATGGTTCTATTTGCATTCACACCTCCCATAATACAAACTTGGAGCAAAAATTACTTATGGACTTGAAGTCCTTAAAAAATTGGATTTTAAGGTATTATATAAATAATGAAAATGACACACATTACGAACACATTATAGTTCCAGAGAATACCATTAATGAATCATATTATTCCTTTTCCTATACGAATGTTGACCATAAATTTAAGAAGGGTGACTATGGAACTGTTGGTATTTGTTCCTTAAGTAATGGGATCTATAGGGAGAAACCGATTTATAACAATATTGTACGACATTTTTCAATAAATCATAACCATAAGGTCAATTGTGAATGGAGTTCACGATATTTAAATATGTCCTTGATTAATACTGGAGTTTATATCTTCGTTAAAAATCATCCAGCTAAAATGAACCGTTTTATTTTTCAAGAATGGGAGGATTTTACAGATTTATTCCCTGATGATTTTTTAGCATTTCTCCATAGGTTTGAAAGTGATAATATCAAAAAATTTAAAGGTCAAATCACACCAGTTTTTATCGGTTACGATACTATTGAAAAAGAAATTCATTGGCAAATAGCACTCATAGAAATTGGAAATTACCCAATGAAAGGTGTGCCAATAAGAATTAATGGGCAAAAAACAGGAAAGTGGAAAAGTCAATTAACTGCTGGAAGTATTAATTGGGCAATTTCCCGAGACTCCTCGTATCATTATTTTTTTGGCAGGGGTGCCTTAACTTCTAATATTACGGAAAAGAAAATTTTAATTATTGGTATAGGAGCTATTGGGAGTATGATCGCAAAAACATTTGTGAGAGGAGGGTGTAAAAAAATCGACTTAGCGGATTTTGATGTTAAGGAGCCAGAAAATGTTTGCCGTTCAGAATATTTATTCAATTTGGGGTTGAACGATAAGGTAGATGAACTATCAAGAATACTTACTGCTATATCTCCTTTTGTCGAGACCTCCACAGTTAATAAGGATTATTTTCAAACTATAGTAAAGTTGTTTTACAAAGAGAAAAGCTATCGAAAGACCTTTATTTCTGAGTTGAACAAATATGACATAATTGTAGACTGCACAACAGATGATGATTTAATGTATATTTTAGACAAGTTGTCTGTAGGTTGTACCATAATTAGTATGTCAATAACAAATAAAGCCAAGGAGTTGGTAGCAGGTTTTCATCCCAATTCTTATCGTTTTTTTAAAACCCAGTATTATGATATTTTAGAAAACGATTTAGATGATCTTTATAATCCAACAGGCTGTTGGAGCCCAACATTTAAAGCATCATACAATGAAATAAACTATCTAGTTCAATTCGCAGTTAAGCACATAAATTTACTTTTCGCTGAGAATAGACAGAAAAGCAATTTTGTTATAAAATCAAAAGAGAAAGATGCCATTAACTATTGTGTAGAAGAGTATTGAGAGTAATAAAAAAATACGATGATTTAGAATTGATATATTCAGAAGCCTTGCTTAATAAAATAGGGCATTTAGCTATGCAGCACCACCCAAATGAATTCGGTGGATTCCTGATCGGAAAATACTCCGAAGATTTAAAAAAATTATATGTTGAGGACTTTATTCTTCCAAAAAAATACAAGGGGCATCGCTACACATTTGAGAGAAGCACTAACGGATTAAAAGAACATTTAGAGAAATTATTTTTAGAAAAAAATCAATACTATATTGGTGAATGGCACACTCATCCTGATAGCTCAATAGACTATAGTAAAACGGATTTAATGGCTATGAGTCAAATTGCTCAATATGGAGAAGTTACAATTTTAAATCCTATTCTTCTGATATTAAGTATTTCAAAATCAGAACTCAACGAGTACAAATTCTATCTTTATAAAGATAAAAAACTTTTAGGCTATGACTAAAATTGATTTGAAATCACTTTTTGGGGGACTCCAAAAACAGATGGTTTCACAGCTAAATACAAATAGGGATTTCATAACACATCCAGGCTCAAAAGGGGATTCATTGGAAAATGCCTGGATAGAATGGTTACAAAAGTATTTACCAAATAGATATAGTGTCGACAAAGCGATTATAATTGATAGTAAAGGAAATACTAGCCAACAAATAGATATAGTGATTTATGATAATTGGTTCACGCCATTTATTTTTTCTCAAAATGGATTTCACTATATCCCCGCAGAAGGTGTTTATGCAATTTTTGAGGTTAAGCCTGACATTAAAGGCTCTGTTAAAGAAAAGAGTTATATTCAATATACAAGCGAAAAAATTGAGAGCGTGAGGGTTCTAAAACGTACATCAACTTCTATGATAAATTCCGGGAAAACTTTTCCAGCTCGACCATTAACTAAAATAATTGGTGGAATTTTAGCAAGTACTAATACTTTTACTCACAATAGCAACGAAACGATAAAAAAACATATTAAAGAGCAGAAAGGATTTAGAAGTATTGATTTTGGATGTATAGCTGATTACGGCAGCTTTTACGTAGATTATGAAGGAGACGAAAATCAAGATATTACAGATATTAATAAACGTTACAAGGATTTCTACATTAAAAGGAAAATAAAAGAAATACATTTCAGTAAGTCTGAAAACTCATTGGTTTCATTTTTCCTACAATTGACTCGTTATTTACAACAGTCAATAGGTACAGTAGCAGCTATAGACTTACAGGCATATTCTAATTCTATCAATGAAGAAATAGATAAAGAACTATAAATTTTCAATTTAAAAAGGCCCTTTCTCCCTTGGGCCTTGTTGTGTAACCTTCCATTGGCCATCGACTTTGAGCAGCTTGAATAATTCAGGATTTTCTTCATAGGACGTTGTAAACCTGACCCAAGCAGTCTTATCATCGGCAGTTTCTTCCAACACTTTAAAATTGGAATCCCCGGACTTCCCTGCGGTCATCAGATCCTGTATCGATTTAAGACCCTCATAACCTTCTGTAGTGGTATGCTTTTTTAGGGTCGAATTATCATTGTTGTAAAAACTTTCCGCCACGATTTTTGAAGTTTCGCTGGGCGAAAGGTCTTGTTTCCCGGCACAGGCCAAAAACAGAAAAACTGCGGAGCATATAGCGATATTTTTCATAATGAGATTAATTTGGGTTATTGATAAACTTATGCGATATTTTTAATTTTAAGTTCCTTTCCCCGTTCTTTTCATTGAGCTCTAAAACCACCCTGCGGCCATTGCTTATCGAAAATTTTGGGAACACATAAACCAATCTTACGGTTTCGTTTTCGGCTATTTTTGAGGGCAGGTTATATTTAAAAATCGGCTCTTGATAAAGGCGTTGCAAAGATTTCTTCTTACCTTTTTTCCTCGTTTCAACGGACAAGTTCAAAAAATTCAGATCGTAATCCAAGGTAGATTTATTTTCAATCTGGATCACGAAATACAGTTCTTCCTTATCAAAAACAAGGTTCTCAACACTTAAAACGATGCCCTCGTTCCTTCTTTTTATCCGAACAATGCGTTGCTTTCGATCAATTAGATAGGAACAGAATTTATTGTAATGGAACGTTTTGTTACCTATGGATTTTTCACGCTTAATAGCATCGGTCGAATCGACTATTATTGGCTTTTCATTGCCGATGCTTTTAGACTTCGGTATAAAATAGTTCAGTCTGTCAAGCTGTTTCCTATACTTTACAATATACGAAAAAACCGAACCATTTCTGTTGACCACCAGAAGATTACTTTCCTTTCCAGGCTTTGCCTGGAGCAGTCCGAAATACTGTTCTTTCTCGCGGTTATAGGTAAACACAAAATTGTCGGATCCCGTAATCCCTTGGCGGATGGGCTCTGGAAAGAACAAGGCAACGTTCTTTTGGTCATTGGCATAAATGGTGTCAAGTGTTTTGATTGCTTGCGCAGAAGCTTTGCCAACGGCAAAAACAAACGCAAGAAATAGGATATAAGTTTTCATAGCTTAGGTTTTAGGATTAGTTTGTAGTTGTTGAGTACGGTAACCTTTACATTCCGGTTGTTGCGCTGGAATATCTTTTTGAACCCACTTATCTGTGGCACTCCGGCGATGTTGATATCGTCCACCATATCGCCAATGACCTCGGTGGAAACCTGTGCGCGAAAGTTGTTTTCCACATAAACCCCTTCACTACCGTCCTGTAGGTCGAAGGCTTTCAGTTTTGTGGGCTGATTTTTAATATTCTCGATCTCGATCAAAACCCGATTGGGCCCAAAACTGATAAAACCGTAAATCGGTGTGTTTTTCGGAATTTGTTTACGATTAATGGTAGCCGCTTTGGTCAGGCGCATCCGCAACCGCGAATTGGCCTTGACGACTTGATCGCCATCCACTACGGCATAAATAGCGGCATCGGTTGTACCGGAAACGGAAACAGCACTTTCCTTTGGGTCAGAGGCAAAGAACAACTGGTGTTCCAGCCCCATTTCCTTGGCATCAATTTTTTGCTCGGCCTTTATTGCTGCGGAATCAACTGTTTTTGCGACCTTGGTAACAGTTTTTTTAACGCCAATATTCCGATAATTTTTTTCGGAATACCTGATTTTCCCTGCGGGGTAAATACTATCCACAATACGCTCCTTTTCTTTTTCGGGTAAATCCGCATCATAAAAGCCCAGGGAGTCGATCAACTTTTCATCATAGATGCTTGGTGCGTTGGTTTCCCGCACTTCCTTAAGATCATTGATGGCATCCAGTTTGGAATCGTACTCCTTTTGATCTTCTTCCAATGCGGGAACCGACGTCTCTTTAAGGTTTTCGTTTTCACTTTCATCATTGCCCATAACCATAATGGAATAGGAAATCAGGAAAATGAATACTACGGCAAGCACCGCTGCAAAGACTATTTTGTTCTTTTCTATCTTCATAATCATTGGTTTTTAAATGCCCACCCGCCTGACTGTCGGGCAGGTTATAGGCTTTCAATTTTCATTGTTCAGTTTTTTAAGGGATTTTTCAAAATAGTTCGTAATCAACAATCCGTGTGGATTGTTGGGGAAGTTCCGATCAACGGCAATGAGGTTTCCGGTGGAGACCAGCTCATAGCTATCGACTATTGATCCCCGGTTGATCTCAAACAGGGAAACCGTCCTGAACGTGTAAACCCCGTTCTTTTCTTCGATTTGCGAATCGATGCTCAATACCTTTTGGACAAGGGAATACTGCAAGAGGCGGTTGTAAACCCCATCGGCTTTCTTTTGGCGATAGAGGTTGTCCACTGAACTGTTACCAAGCCATAATGCCTTTTCCAAGTTCTTTTCATAATTGCTTGCATCGATGTTGTAGAAGTAATTGTGAAATAGCTCCAAATGTGCCAAGGCCTCCACTTTAAAGTTTTCCTTTTGGGTAACGAGCTTCAATGGGATGATGCTTCCATCGGTATTGATGGCAAAAGCATTGTTCAGGACTTTTTTATTGATGTTGAATACCATCCAAACGGCAAAGAAACTGGACAAAACGGAGCAAATGACAACGGCCAAGACGATGAACCGATTAATTCTAAGGACTGCGTAAATATTTTTATAAGGTGTTTTCATTTGTATGGGTTTTAGGCAGTAAATAATTTTAGGGTAAATGAGGTCGCGCGCCGGTAAAGTTTGAATTTTAGAAAGACGATAAATCCTACCGAACCAAGCTGTACGACCGGGGCAAAAAAGCCGCTACCAACGTCAGTTCCAAATAAGTTCGTCCAGAAATTGGTATTTATCTCGGTATAAAGCGCATTGACGAATACATTGACCAGAAAGAACGCAGGTACCAGCATATAAACAGCAGCGTACAATTTGAAAAAGTTATAGGCCAATGATCTAAACTTTTCGAACACGGCAAGACTGATGACCAATGGGAAGAATGCCTGCATTATTCCCAACAAGAAGAAACGTTCCGCAAGGAATAATGGGTAAATGAACAAATCGAGAATCCATAATATTGTACTCACGACGAAGGCAAATATCTTAAAACCGAAAAGTGGTGTTACCAAAGCTTCATAAAGTAACGCCATTGCGGCCTGGGCTGCTTTTATAATATTTACCTCTTCCTCAATGGGAATATCCTGCATCTGCAAGGGCAACAAAGCCGGAGCAGTTCCCCGATATTGTACTTCGATGGCCACCAGAATACCGTCAAAAAAGCCCAATACCTGTGTTGAAAATATGACCAGAAGAACGACCGCGAAATTTTTGATCAGTTCCGCTGGACTTAATCCCCAAGTATAACTACCCTGATCTGTAACGCCCTCATTATATTTTTTGAGGATGTTGATCAGAAAGAACAGTACGGCAAGCGTTTTCATTCCCGCAATGGTATATTGTGAGAAGCTGCTGTTCTGTATGGTCTGGAAAACGGTATCAACGTATTCCAAGCCTATCCCTAAAATGATTGCCGCGGTCATAATTAATATCCTGTTTCCCTATTATTGATTTTATCCTGCATCTTGCGGAAAGAAATTATATCTCGGTATCGTTTAGTTTTCAATGTGATTTCCGAAACCATTTCTTTCGATTCCAGTTCTTTTTCTTTCAAGATTTCTGCACGTTCGGCATCGCTCATTTTTAGATAATCACTTGATAAAACTTGATCAATAAAGTCAACCGTTTCCAAGGAGTTTTGAACTATGGCATCGAACGATTCCACAACTCTGCTAACTTCATCTGGTTTGATGTAAGGCGAGTTCAGGATATCCTGTAGGTCATTTTGCATTACATTGATAAGGCGCTGATTATTCTGACCAATTTCTTGAACAGCTCTTAACTGTTGTACCACGTTTGATACTTTCTCAATGCTTTCCTTCGCATCTTTTAGGAACTTTACAGACTTTATCATTTGAGCCGTCTGTTTCCCAGATTCTATAAGTTGCTTTACCAAGCTGATAAAATTGGTATTGTCATAAGTAGGCATTCCTTGCGCTTTCATATTGAAGCTGAACAGTAATGCCATTGCGAGAATTAAGAGTTTTGTTTTCATTGTTTATATATTTTAAGATGAATATTCCGTGATTGCTTTTTCCATATCCTGATGTTTTTCGAAAAGCTTCATTATTTCTTCATTTTCCTTTCCATCCGTGAGATAAGCGGCATATACTTCCTTGGGAACTTCAAGCCTAAAAATGTTACTCTCCTTACCAATCTTGATAAACATTTCGGTGTACTTTCGTTTTCCGGAAAGATTGTTCTTGATGGATTTTAATTGGTTTAAATCGTGGCTTGATAGGTTAAGCCGCTTGACAAGTTCCGCATAGCCTTTCTCGTTGTTCAGGCTGTAGATAACCTGTGTATTTTCTAGGATGCTTGCCGAAGTTGAATTATTTGGAAGTTGATTGATGGATTGCAGAATAATCCCAATCGCTCCGTTCTGTTTACGGATGGCCTGATAGTAGAATTCAACACTTTCCAGTACGTTTTCAAACTTCAACTGCTTGGCAAACTCATCGAAAAGGATGATCCCCTTTTCCGCACGGTTCTTCCAAATGGTTCGTTGGATGGCGGACTTAATGAGCTTCAACATTACGGACAGGATTTCCTTATTGTCCTTTACTTCGTCCAGCTCAAAAACGATCAAACGTTTATCCTCGATTTTATAGGTCTGGTCTTCTCTGACTTCAAAGAGGAAGCTATATAGCCCATCGCCAACATACTCCGACATCACGTGCAAGAAGCCCGTAACATTGAAGTAGTCCCGATGGATTTTAAGTTTACCCAAAAGGTCTTTTTGGTTGCGCTCGATAAAATGATAAAAACCATCCAAGGAGTGGTTTTCTAAAGTGCTATCATAATAATGGCGCAATATTTTCTTGACGGAAACAGATTGTGCCTTGGTTACTTTTAAATCGGAAGCGAACAGCTCAAATAGGAACACCGATAAATCTTCCAAGCGTTCCGGTGTTAGGTCATTGATATCGCTGATGTAAAATGGGTTGATTCCCAGGTTCTTTCCACTTTCATAGCGCAAGACGGTGTACTGTTCTGGATAGAGTTTGGCGAATTTGGTATAAGAACCACCCAGGTCGATGATGACCAGGCGAACACCACTTTCAAAATATTGTCGAAGGATATTGTTTGCTAAAAAGGATTTGCCTTCACCGGTGGGCGCGAAAATGGCAAAATTCCGTGCCTTGATTCGCTTTTTTTGTTCGTCCCAGACATCTTTGAGAACAGGAATATTATGTTCCCGGTCGTTAAAGATGATTCCGGTAGCATCCGATTTGTAGTTGGTGTTATTGATGAACAGGCAAAGCGCGTGTTTCAGATCGGTTACGTACAGATCATTATTCGAGAAATTGGAAGAAAAACAGCAGTAGCTGTTCAGAATGTAATTCTTACGTTCCTCGCCCCGTGGATAATAGGGAATAATATCCAATTCCTTAAACTCGGTTTTTATTTTAGAAGAAATTCTATCAAGGCTCCGGGCCTCCCGGTCCCAATAGACAATATTCAAATGACCACGAATAATCCGGGCATTATCATCGGCATTGATCTGGTCAAGAATGTGCTGGATTTTTCCAAGTACCACTTTGTTTTGCGAACCAAAGTTGGAACTTTTGTTCAGTTCCTCGACTTTCTTATCGAGCAGCTTGCGCCACTTTTGTTTATCGTCCAGATAAAGAATTTGGTTGACGATGTGGTTTTCGTTTAGCGTAAGCCCTAAACCATCAATAAACCCTTGATGAAATACAAAATCGTCAGAAGTGAATTTCTCATTGGGCTTGCTGCTCTGTACACTTTCGCCAAAGCACAGTTCGCTGTTGATGGCCAGGGCATCAAAATAATTTTCGCCTATATTGACGTTTTTCTTCCCGCCCCGGCGGGCAGGTTCCAGTAGTATATCGGTATCAAAGCCTTCACTGAAACCATTGAAATAGCCACTTGTTAGATCTTGAATTGCATCCGCATCAAGTGGAGAAAATTCCATTTTGCGGCTATTGTTGATAAAGGAAACCGAATCACTTACCGAGCCGATAAAACGTTGCACGGTATCATCGAGTTCCCTAATAATACTCTTTGAAACCTTTCGGAAAGGGTTGACATATTTTGGATTGTTGAGCGCTTTATTCTTGGTCAGGATAAAGAACAGGAAGCAGCGGTGCTCCATATACTCACGCCCTTTAAAATGGTCGTGAGTCGCCTTTTCCAGAAAGGTTTTACTGGGCAGTTGTTCCGAAGAGTAGGATTTTTTCAAATAAATGTCCTGTTTATGGATTACCGTACCCACGGGTAATGACTTCAAAGCCTGAAACCAAGCCCCGTGCATATCCTCAAAATCTTTTTCGGACAAGGAATAAATCTCGGGCAAATTGCCTTCGTAACATAAGACTACGTTGCCATTGTTGGCAAAAATGATATTGTCCTGAATATCTGCGATGGGTCGGTATGCCGAAAGGTTAATCTTATTCATAATCGATGTCGGAGTTTCTTTTGTTACTGATGATTTTAGGGAATGCTTTCGCTATCTGGAAAAGCTGTGGATTGCCGGTTATCCGGGTCAAAGCGATATACAAAGCTGAATTGAAAAGCAATACGCCAATGATAATCCCGAAGCTGAACGAGAAGATGATGACCAATAGTGAAGCGAGAATGGAAACCATCATTATTGCAAACAGGGAAATCGGCAGTCCGAAAATGACCGCCCGTTTCCTGATGTTTTTATAGACCTCGAACTTTTTCATAGGTACAGTTGATTTAAAATCACTCTTAAGGGTTTAGACCACGATACCGATTAGGTAGGTAAAGATGCCGACCACAGCTCCTGCAATCAATACAAAAACGAGAACACGGGTAATCCCTTTTTTAAGGTCTGCATTTTCCCCAAAGAAATGTCCTGCGTTGAACAGGAAACCAATCAGGAAGATTACACCAAGGATTATTGGAAAAATTGTCCTGATGGTGTTGGAAACATCGTCAACTGAATCTTCGATTCCTCCAATTTGTGCAAAAAGTGATGTTGATAGCAACGAGAGAAAAGTTGCCAAGTAGATTGATTTTTTCATAACGGAACAGTTTAAGTTTTCGATTCGTTTTCGTTAAGGGAAAAGTACATATATTTGTATTCAAATACTTGAAAATCAAATATTTGTGAATAAAATATTATTTGATACTAATTGAATTCCGTTGCCATTATTTGACATCAAATTCTATGGATTTTGGAAGGTAGATTGTTGATAACCCAAAGATTGAAAATGAAAAAAGTGCTCAAAAACGTCAGTTTTGTCTTTTTGCTCCTAAAAATGTGCATCGTTTTTGGGCAGAAACCAGCAACTCAAAAACGAATTGTTATTGATGTTGGTCACGGCGGAAAAGATTCCGGTGCGGTAGGAATTAATTTCGTACAGGAAAAGGATGTCGTACTGAACATCGCTCTGGAAGTTTTAAGGCTTAACAAAAAGTCAAAAACACCGTTGGATATTTTTTTGACCCGGTATAACGATACGCTTATTTCATTATCTGATAGAACCAAGTTGGCAAAGGCTCTTAAAGCTGATTTGTTTATTTCCTTGCATTGCAATCATTCAGATAATGCTAACGCAAGAGGCATTGAAGTTTATGTGACTAATACTAAATCTCAGTTTTCAGGCCTCTCAACCTTGCTTGCTTATCTGTTGCAGGCTTGTTTTAAAAAAGAATTGGGTTTTGAGAGTAGAGGCGTGAAGTTTGCGAATTTTCAGGTGCTTCGAGAAAATGTTGATTACCGCCCTGCTGTTTTAGTAGAAGTTGGATTTCTTTCCAACGAAGATGAAGGGTTCTATTTTTTGCAGCCTTCTAAAGTCAAGGCCGTGGCGATGGCTATTTTAAAAGGAATCTATAACTACTCAAATAAACGATTATGAAAGACATATTCATCGAAACAATTAAAAGCATCCGAGAAGTATTGAAAGTTTTTTTGTCAGAAGTTCTAAGGCAGATTTATGACCTGAAAAATAAGAAATGAGTATTTTTATACAACAAGTTCATCACCAGATAAAAAAGCATAATGGAAACTCAAATGTACGGAACAAAGGAAGAACAGGAAAACGCTATTCGTTACTACGATAAGCTTTCCGTCATTTACGATTACATCTCAAATTGGTATTATAAAAAAGCCAGGAACTATGCCATCAAAGAGCTTCAACTCAAAAATGGACAGACCGTATTAAACGTGCCCTGCGGAACAGGGGTCAACTTTAAATATTTCAACGAATATTTGAACAATACAGGACTTATCATTGGCATTGACCTGTCGAGTGGAATGCTTGATAAGGCCAAACAAAAAATAGAAAAAAACGGTTGGACAAATGTCAAAATAGAATTAAACAACGCCACAAAAATTGATCAGAATTGGCTTGATTATCGGGATGAACAAATTATCATCGACTCCGTTTTTTGCGACCTTGGTTTGTCTGGGCTGCCCGAATGGCGAAACATAATCGACAATATGATTTCAATTTTAAAACCAAACGGTAGAATTGTTATTCTCGACTGGTATCTTGAAAAACCAAGTTTAAAGGGCGATTTTGTAAAATGGATTGGGAAAGGCGAAGTGGACAGACCAATATACCAATATTTAGAGACGAAGGTTTCCAATTTTAAAGTGGATGATAGTTTTAATTATGGAGGTGTATTTGTCGCTTCCGGTAGTAAGCCCGAATAAACCTTATACACTGTTTATGAAAAAGCATTCAATTTAAATTTACTTTTTGTATCACCAGCCTACTCAAAAGCTATCAAATTAAAAAATCTAAGTTTTTTTGCACTTCATTAATTTAGTATTTGCTTAAATAAGAAATAAATGTAACTTTGTGCTATGGAAAATAATTCTTGCATAAGACAACAAGCCGATATTGAACAAATAAATCGTTGCAAAAACACAGTTTCAGAATTAAATGAATCGTTCGACTATTTAGCGAATGGACTTTCTTTAGTTGGAAACAGCGTAAGACTTAAAATACTTTACTTACTCTTTGAGGAAAAAAAACTTTGTGTTTGTGATTTAAGCGATATTCTTGGAATGAACATTTCTGCTATTTCCCAACACTTAAGGAAAATGAAAGACCGAAATCTATTAGAAACCGATAGAGAAGCTCAAACGATTTTTTACTCACTCACGGCTGAATACGAAAAATTACTAAATCCATTCTTTGAGATACTTGATAAAAACAAAATTTTAGAGGCGATATGAAAAGTGAAAACAAATTAATTGGTGCAGGTTTGTTAACTGCAATTACAGCTTCATTATGTTGTATTACACCCGTTTTGGCTCTAATCGCAGGAACAAGTGGAATTGCTTCAACATTTTCTTGGATAGAACCTTTTAGACCTTATTTAATTGGACTGACAATTTTAGTTCTTGGTTTTGCTTGGTATCAAAAACTAAAACCTCGAAAAGAAATGGACTGTGAATGTGAGACGGACGAAAAACCAAAATTTATACAGTCAAGAACCTTTTTGGGAATTGTAACTGTATTTGCAATTATAATGATGGCTTTTCCATACTATTCAGGAATTTTTTACTCAAACACAGAAAAGCAAATAATCGTAGTTGATAAATCGGACATTAAAACAACGGAATTTACAATCAGCGGAATGACCTGTGCGAGTTGTGAAGAACACGTCAACCACGAAGTGAATAAACTAATCGGAATAGTAAGCTCAAAAACGTCCTACGAAAATGGAAACGCAATCATTGAATTTGACAGAACCAAATCTAATGAGGCGGAAATTGAGAAAGCAATTAACTCAACAGGCTATAAAGTAACTGACAAAAAAGAAATCAATTAGTATGAAAGAATATGATGTATTTATAATTGGTTCGGGAATGGCAGGAATGACCATCGCCAATAAATGCGCCTCAAAAGGCCTGAAAGTCGGGATAACGGATGAATTACCTTACGGTGGCACTTGTGCATTGAGAGGTTGTGACCCCAAAAAAGTAATTATAGGCGCTACGGAAGTACGAGACTTTGCCAAACGGCTTAAAGGTAATGGCATTGACACCATACCTAAAGTCAATTGGAAGGACATAATGGCCTTTAAACAATCCTTTATGGATGAAATGCCACTAAAAATTGAAAACGGATATAAAAAAAATGGAATAGACACCTTTCATAGTTCAGCAAAATTTCTGTCAGAAAACACATTGGAAGTTGGAAAGGACAAAGTAAAGGCTAGCAAAATTGTAATCGCATCGGGTTCCAAGCCAAGGGTTTTAGAATTTGAAGGTGGTCATTTTGCCAAATCCAGTACCGATTTCTTGAATTTAGCAGAATTGCCAAAATCTTTATTATTTATCGGTGGTGGATATATTGCTTTTGAGTTTGCACATATAGCGGCTCGATGTGGAGCAGAAGTAACTATTGTTCATCGTGGAGAAAGCCCTTTGGAAAATTTTGAACAGGATATTGTGAAACATCTTGTTTCTGCTTCAAAAAAATTAGGTATAAAGCTCGTATTAGAAACAGAAGTTACTTCTATTGAAAAAATGAATAACAAGTATCGAGTGAAAGGTCAATCCGCAGAGAAAACTGCATATTTTGAAGCTGAAGCTGTTTTTAATTCTGCCGGCAGACCACCAGCAATTTTTGATTTGAATTTAGAGAAAGCAAAGATAGCCTTTACAAAAAAAGGTATTACGATGGACAAATACCTTCAAAGTACTTCAAATCCATACATTTATACAGCGGGCGATGCCGCATATTCAGAAGGTTTGCCCTTAACGCCAGTTGCAGTTTTGGAAGGTCATACTGTTGCTTCAAATATAATTAAAGGCAATTCTAAAGAAATAAGTTATCCACCAATGCCAACGGTAGTTTTTACTTTGCCTACTATGGCTTCTGTTGGCTTTACTGAATTGAAAGCGAAAGAGCTGAATTACAACATTAGGATAAACTATAAAGGGGTTGGCAATTGGTTCAATGCTAAACGCTTGAATGTAGAAGAATATGCGTTCAAAACTATAATTGACAATGAAACCCAAACAATTTTGGGAGCGCATTTAATCGGACCACATACAGAAGAAACCATAAATCTCTTCGCAATGGCCATAAAAACAAAGATGAAGGTTAATGATATTAGAACAATGATTTTCTCATATCCAACATTGGCTTCGGACATAACACATATGCTTTAACAAAAAATCGAATGGAAACTATATTAAAATCAGAAATTACCTGTCCAACCTGCGGACATAAAAAAGTAGAGGAAATGCCAACAAACGCTTGTCAATTCTTTTATGAGTGTGAGAATTGTAAAACGGTTCTAAAACCAAACGAAGGAGATTGTTGTGTTTATTGCTCTTATGGAACTGTACCTTGTCCACCAATTCAAGAAAATAAAAATTGTTGCTAATGCAGATTATTAAATCAATTCCCATATTCATTTTAGCAGGACTTTGCGAAATCGGTGGAGGTTATCTTATTTGGCTATGGTTGAAGGAAGATAAGCCTATTTGGTATGGTTTAATAGGAGGCCTACTTCTTGCATTTTACGGTGTGGTTGCAACTTTGCAAACCGCAAGCTTTGCGAGAGTTTATGCAACTTATGGCGGAGTTTTTATTGTAATGTCACTACTATGGTCGATGAAGTTTGACAATTATTCGCCCGACAAATACGATATAATAGGAGCATTGATTGCATTATTGGGTGTTTGCATTATTTATTACGCACCGAGAAATTGAAAAAAAAAACAGAAGCAAGTATACTTTGAATAGTGTCAGTTTTTTTCAAATCTATTTCCGCTTGTCCCCAGCCCCTTTATCAAAGGCAATTAAATTAAACAATTCCCGCATCCGGCTGCGAACACGGTTTCCGTAACGTTCCTCCAATTCTTCTGCATTCAGGTTCGTTGTCGCGTGAGTCTTGATTTTGTGTTTGGTCTGTAGGAACAGCTCGTATCTGGATAGTAGAACTTCACCCATCACATTGAGATCCTTGCCATAAAACCTTCCGGCCGGTTCAACGCCCAGATCGTCAAAACAGAAAAACTTCGTATTTCCATAGTCTTCAATGGTTTTAAAACCAAGATGGTTAAAACTGAATGCTACATTCCGGCAAGGGATCATTTCATAAGGGCGTTGCAACGGTACTAAATGCCGTAAAAGTTTCAATAAACTGGTTTTACCGCACCCAACGGGCCCAGAAAGCAAAATGCCTTTTTCAACATCGATATCAAATTTTTGGCAGTTTTCCTTGTCCTTGATGAAGTAGGAACAGAGCTTTAGCAAAATATCCTTGTCCTCTTCATAAATTTTAAATTTCTTTCCAAAAAGCAGCTTTCCCTTGGCATTCAAGTAAATTAGGATTTTCGGGAAATCGTAAAGCACGCATTTCCCGTCAAATTTGCCCAGCGAATATTCCACGCCGCCTTCGGTTATTTTAGAGGGGTTGTCCATAATCCTTGGTTTTAGTGGTTTTGAGGTTGTCCCGATTTAGGGAGGCTCCCTTTTTGTTTGGTTTGTTTTCTTCGGCAAATAGCTCGGTTCGATCCATCCAATTTTTGGCTAAAGCCTGCCAATCCCGAATTGTTTTTCCATCGCTTGTTTTCCAATCGTTGGCTTCATAATGCTCGAAGAATTTTTTTCCTTCATCAGCATTAAAACTTTTTTCTTTAAAAAAATCTAAAACAGCCTGTCTGCCCTTTGGCTGTTTATTAATGTTTACCTGTTTGGTATTGTTTATATTAGATACCAATGCTTGTCCACTGGTGGGACGGTGCGGGTACATAGCTTGTCCGTTGCTGGGATGGTGCTGGTACACTACCGGTTCACGTATGGGATGGTACCGTTCCGCAAGCTGTTCCAATTCGGGATTGTAGTGTCCCATATCAGGTTCATCACTTGTCCCGATAATGGACATCTTGATTTTGCTCCCTTTGTACGGATTGTTAGATGGAAAATAGGATAGGTAGTTCCAAGAATCGAGGTCTGTTACACAGCGATGGTAGGTAGATTTTGAACCAATCTTGGCCACGCGCATCAATTCGCGACGGTTCACGAAAAACTCATCGGCAAAGCGGCTGCTGTTCCATTCCTGAAACAAGGCCATATAGAGGCTGATATGAGTCGGGTTCAAGCGGTCATCGAAGAAGAATTTTTCAAAAGCCGCGTTGAGGAGCTTTATATAATTCATCTCTTAAGAATTTAATCCGTGCTGTACACGGTTTGCGGTCATCACATTCTGAATTTCCTCGGCATCGTAGTAGATGATGCCACCCACTTTGGTGTAGGGCAACGTGCCATTAATGCGTAGGTTTTGTAAAGTTCCTGGGCTTACTTGTAGTAAATCCATTACTTCAGAGGATTTTAGGTACTTTTTTAGCTTTCCTTTAGACTGATTGGTAAGCAGTTTTTTAATATCATCGAGTAATTCCATTTTGAATTCACGAAGATCGTCTGTGGTAATAATACTTGTAGGCATAATAGAACGGTTTTAAAAGAAAGGGACTACCAAAAGGTTAAACATTTTAATTGATAGCCCCTCGCAGGATTTGACTTTCGTTCTACAAATTTGGGCTGGTTTAGTGGATTTTATTCCCCATAACGACCGTAGTACGGACAAAATTTAACATTTTGAAATTCGACTGATTATGATAGGTTTTGGGTCTTTTCTTACGGAAACTATGAGATTAAAAGAATCAGATTAAATGGAGAATCTTAAAAAGCAGGATTTCGGTAGGTCAACCGTAGTACGGACTTTTTTTAACAGTTTTTAGAATTATTCTTCACTCTTGTTCATCTCAGAAATTAGGGAGGTACTTAGTGAATCCAGAAACAATGTTCTGCTGTGTTTTCTATTTTTTATGTCTTGGTAGGTATTGTAAATTTTTGCGGTAGGTTTAAAATCAAAAATCTCTTGAAGCTTATTGGAGAGTTTGATGATACTTAAATCATTTTGATTTGTTATTCCGGCAAAACTTAAAGCATAAACTAGCTCCACCCAATCGGTATTGGTAAATGGCCAGGGGATTTTTTCTGTATTCGATTTAACACTTTTCTCATTTAGATTATTTTTGAGCTTAAATAATCGCTCATCCAAATAGACAACCAATAAATTGTATGCTTTAAATTTACCTAAGAGCATATCCCTTGGGGTGCAAAACTCGGGATCCTGAAAGTAGAATTTTGAAGTGGTTATATGATAAGTGTCCAAATAATCACGTGTATAATATTCCTTATCAAAATGGGTAGCTTTGGAATTGACATACTGCCCGAAATCAATATTATAGAGAAAGAAACGGTTAAGCTTGCCAATTTTCTTTTTTAGGAATTTAAGTTGGGCTTTTTTGTCAACTTTTGGAAATTGAATTTCTAAAGAATGGATTTCTGAGAAATAAATGAGCTGTACCAGCGGGATTTGTTTAATGTTCTTAAAAAAGTCTATCTCTTGTTCTAGGGAACCAAATTCATTTGCAATAATTTCCTTTTTGAACAAACTAAGAAGATTACGGCATACTTCAATAGAACGAAAAGCCCTATTCAAAATATCATTGTTTTTAAGCTTAATTTCGTTCAGTCCTTCCAGTAGTATTTCTGCTTGTAACTGTAAATCCATCACCCATCATTTTACAGATCATTTTTAAAGAGTTTAAGTGAATTCATTTAAAGATAAATTTAAAACAATAAAATACAAGTGAATTACAGCGTATTTGGCTACGTAAAAACCGTATTTTCCTACGGAAATCTATTAAACCTGAGTATTTATAGGTAAATAATAGAATACTATCCTAACTTATTTTTTGAACTTTTTACGAAAGCCTAATAAGAATTGTCGCCTATTTTTCACCCCTGTTTTCTTGTAGATGTTAGATGCGTGCTTAGATACTGTACTTTCGGCAATATATAAATCTTTGGAAATTTCTTTATAAGACTGATTACTTAAAATTGATAAAGCGACTTCAATTTCCCGTTTGGTTAAGTTTTCATAAACTATTCTGTCCTTTGCAGGATATTCATTTTGTTTTTTGTTCCAATCAAAAATTTTATGCATTTTACTCTTATTCTCAAGTAGGTAAAGATACCTTTCTATTTCAATGGCGGTAATAGCGTAAAAAGCCAAGTTCATTACAGTAAAAGTTAACCATTGGTAATCACCAATTACTGTTAAAATGGGTAGTAATGCGATACAACTTACGCTTAGGATTGAAAATTTATTTCGCCTTAGAAAAAAGCAATTGGGATTTTCGAGGTTTGATATTCTTTTATAAAAGAACCAAAGAAATACAAAAGCCACTATTGATATGGGAACTGTAAAAAGTACTCTAGCCCAATAAAGGGAACTGGTAAGAAAGTAAGGAATAAGAAATAATAAGATAAAACTACTAATTGCCAGAATTATCAAATTTTTAATTGAAAAATGTATTCTAACAACAAGAATATCATATTCTTTATATAAGTAGTATATTAAGTAAATGCAGAGGGTTATAGCTACACCGTAAGTAATAATATATTGAAGGATGAATGGGCCTGGAAAGTTTTCAAAGGGTAAAAACCCCCCTGTGCCATTATATGCTATAAAAAGTAAACCAAGCTTTAAAAACCTAAAATGGTTACTCCTAATTTTTTTAAATGAATGGTGGTAAAACGTAAACGATACGATGAGAGTATCTATTAAAAGATAGAAGAAAGTTGTCCAATGTATCGGTGTGCCAAACATTTTTAATTTTTATTTTTGGACATAAATTTGTTGGTATCTGTATTCTTGGTAACATCCTTCCAATGAAAAATTTTACCATTCATAGCAATATATACATCGGGCTTTAGAAATTGTAAAGAGCTAATGGCAAACCCTAAATTGAAAGAGGCATCCGTATCTTTAGAGTTTCCTATTATAAATGAGCCTACGAGAACAATAGTTTTTTCAAGGCCCTTATTGCCAAGGTAAAATGCGGTATCTTCCATCGTAAAAGTGCCGTGGGTTATTAAGATTTTTTCCGCATTGGAAGCTTTTATTTTTTTTAGTAAAAACATCCTGTCTTCATCGGTAATTGATCGGCTATCTTTGGCGAATGCTTTTTCGATAATGTAGGGAAAGGAAACATTGGCAGAATCAAGAAACTCCCGAATAGTGATTTTACTTTGCTCTAAATTATTTTCTGGGTTTTCATAATCCAGGCCTTCAATAGTTCCCCCTGTGGTGATAATATGAATCATTTTATAAACTTTATTAGTTTGTAAATCCCTTGGTTACTCAATGCTTATGAATATTCCCTTTTAGCACAAAAAAGTAAAGCAGAAATGAGGCAATAACCAAGAGGACAAGTACAATAACTCCCTTGACTTTATCTTTTTTTGTGATTTTGTTTTTAGCTGGTTTTTGAGCTTTTTTCTTTCTTCTATTTCTTCTACTTTGAGACATCTTGTTAAACTATTTCCAATTCATTTTCTGTAATCTTACGGCGTTGAGTATTGCTAAAAACGCCACTCCAACATCGGCAAATACGGCCTCCCACATTGTCGCCATTCCAAAGGCACCTAATGCCATAACGGCAATTTTAACCCCGAATGCCAAGCCTATATTCTGCCAAACGATTCGTCTGGTGGAACGCCCAATTTTAATGGCTTGGGCAATTTTAGAAGGCTGGTCGGTCTGGATGATGACATCTGCGGTCTCAATGGCGACATCGCTGCCCAGACCTCCCATAGCCATACCTACATCGCTGGTCGCAAGTACAGGAGCATCGTTGATGCCATCACCAATAAAAGCCACGGTAGTGCCGGTGACTTTTTGAAGCCGTTCCACTTCGTTGAGTTTATCTTCCGGTAATAATCCTCCCATTGCACTATCCACACCCATTTCCCTACCAACTTCTTTGGTAATGGAATCCTTGTCACCAGAAAGCATTATGATTCTTGATATTCCCGCTTTACGGATTTGTTTGATTGCTTCGTGGGCATCTTCCTTCAGTTCGTCGGCAATGGTCACGTAGCCTGCAAATTTCCCATCAATTGATACCATTACAATAGATTCTACAATGGTTTCAGTTTCCGCAGGGACTTCTATATTGTTTGAGGTCATTAAAGCCTTATTGCCCACTAAAACCGTTTTACCGTTTACTGTGCCTTTCAAGCCTTTTCCTGCCACCTCAGATACTTCGGAAGCTTCAAAATCCGCACCTTTGGTCTTATATTCCAATATCGCCTTGGCAATGGGATGGGTGGACTGTTCTTCCATCGCCATCAGGTATTTCATAAATTCCGCTTCCGCGAAAGTGTCATTATTAACAACATCCTTGATTTTAAAGACCCCTTTGGTAACCGTTCCCGTTTTGTCCATTACCACGGTATTCACTTTGGTCATTGTATCCAAGAAGGAAGCTCCCTTAAAAAGAATACCGTTGTGCGAGGCTGCTCCCAAACCACCAAAATAGCCCAATGGAATCGAAACAACCAATGCGCAGGGACAAGAAATAACAAGGAAGATCAAGGCACGGTACAACCAATCTTCAAAGATGTAATTCTCGACAAATAGATAGGGTACAAAGGTCAGTCCAATGGCAAGGAATACCACGATGGGGGTGTACACCCTCGCGAATTTTCTAATGAACAGTTCCGTTTTTGATTTACGGGCGGTGGCATTCTGTACCAAATCCAGGATACGGGCAATTGAACTGTCCTTGAATTCCTTAGTGGTCTCGATTTCAATAACTCCATCGAGGTTGATACTTCCGGCAAAAACCTTGTCGTCTTTTGCAACAGTATCGGGTTTGCTTTCGCCGGTAATGGCAGCAGTATTCAACGAAGCTTTTTCGGATAACAGTTTACCGTCCAAAGGGATTTTCTCGCCCACCCGTACCTGAATCTTATCACCAACCTCGACCGTTTCGGGGTTGACGGAAACAAAATCGCCATCACGATATACCAAAGCTTCATTGGGACGCACATCCAAAAGGGCTTTTATATTACCCTTCGCTTTTTTGACCGCAGCACTTTGAAAGAGCTCGCCGACCGCGTAAAAAAGCATTACTGCCACGCCCTCGGGATATTCGCCTATGGCAAATGCCCCCAATGTTGCGAGTGACATTAAAAGGAATTCGGTAAAGAAATCCCCATTTTTTATACTTTTCCAACCTTCAATAATAACGGGAAACCCAACAGGAATATAGGCTACAACGTACCAGATTATTCGAACCCAACCCTCGAAAAACGGGAAGGCATCAAAATAATCGATGACAATACCCGCAATCAGCATTACAAAACTGAAAATAGCGGGTAGGTAGGTTCTAAATTTTGATGCTTTTTCCGGACTACTGTGGTTATGGCCATCATCGTGGCTGTGTTCGCCAGAATGTTTCCGGGTATCGATATCCCTTAGATTTTGTTTTTTCTTCATCGTGATTTTATTATTCCAGACCTTGATAGGGTTTATATTCTTTGTCCCCAAATTCTTTTTCGATTTGCAGGGTGGTATGGGTTATTTCAAATTTATCGTGCAATTGTTCCCGGATATCGTAGATGAACTGATCCTCGTGCCCATCAGGAACGACCAGATGGGTAGAAAGTGCCGTTTCCGTGGTACTCATTGCCCAGATATGTAAATCGTGTACTTCTTCGACCCCTTCGATATCCATTAAGAATTTTTCCACTTCATCGATGTCGATGTTTTTGGGAACGGCATCAATGGCTATTTTTACGGAATCCCTCAAAAGTCCCCAGGCACTATATAAAATGACCAGTACAATGACCAAACTAAGCGCAGGGTCTATCCACGTCAATCCTGTGTATTTAATGGCAAGTCCACCAAGAAGCACTCCTAAAGTTACCCCGGCATCGGCGGCCATATGTAAAAATGCGCCACGTATGTTCAAATCGCCTTTTGAACCTTTCCAAAAAAGGAAAGCCGTACCGGTGTTTACCACCAAACCAATAGCCGCTACAATCATTACGATGTTACCGGAAATTTCTGCCGGATTTTGGAATTTTTGAATGGCGTCCCAAGCGATCAGTCCCGCAGCCGCAATGATGATAAGCCCATTGATCATCGAAGCCAAAATGGTCGTTTTTCGTAAACCATACGTATAGCGTTTTGAGGGTCTTTTAGTCGCTATTTTAATTGCCGCCCAGGCCAGGATCAGACTAAAGACATCGCTTGCATTGTGGGCTGCATCTGCAACGAGGGCTGAAGAATTGACCATAAAACCATAATACAACTCGACGACAACATAAATAGTGTTCAAGGCTATGCCTATGCCAAAAGCCTTTCCGTAGTTCTGTGAACCGTGTGAATGATCGTGTGCCATAATTATCTAATTTATTTTTTTATCCATTGTTTAGCTGTTTTTCTATCTTCTAAACTAAAATAGTTGATCTCGGCGTTTGTAAATGGTTTCATAAATTGGGCAATCCAATCCTGCCATTTTTTTTCACCCACCATCGCTATTTTTTCATAATCTTTTGCGTGGGCAGTATCCATTTTTAGATCTTCCCACAGGCCTGGAAAATCCCAGCCGGTAAAATTCTCCATTTCAAAATACCAGCGTACGTTTAATCCTTTGTCCAAAATAGCATGAATAATGGGATGTACCTTCTCAATATCCATTTCGGATAAATCTCCCGATGGCTCTGGTTGCAATAATATTATCTCCTGAAATCTCTATAATTTGTAACATATCTATTTTTATTAATTATTAACCGCCTAAATCGTAAAACCATTCTTCAGCTTTCATAATTCCTTCTTTTATGGCATTTCCCTTAGTATAATTCTTTTCTATAACCAGACTTTTAGCAATTTCCAGGGCTTTTTCCTTCACTGCAGGATGGAGGCCATCCAAACTGGTTTTAAATTCTTCAAAGGTCCATTCCATAGCTTCATTTTAATGGTTGAACAGTTCTTTTTCTTTTTCGGGATCCATCTCATTCTTTGACTTTTTGTCCAAAAAATAATCCAGCACGATGCCCACTATAATTGCTCCCACAAAAGCAACATACACCTGCCAGTTAAACTGAACTACCAGAGACAGGCTAATAATTATGGCCAAAATGGGTAGGATAGGTACTTTCCCTATGGAAAGGGGAACTTTAAAAGGTCTTTCTTTGTCAGGTGCTTTATAACGCAAAACGATGAGTGCAATATTCACAGCTACAAAAACGAGTAACGCCCCTAAAGAGGACATTCCTGCGACAATTTTAATATCTCCCAATAACAAAAATGCCGCTACCGCAGCCATAACCACCAGTGTAGTTACCCAGGGTACTTTCTGTGCATTGGTCTTGGTCATAAATTTTGGAAGCTCGCCCACGCTTGCCATACCGAAAAGCAACCTGCTAATGGAAATAATGCCACTAAAAGCCGCATTAGCCGTAGCAAAAAGTGCCGCAACTGCCAGGGCTACGGGCAACCAGGAATTTAAATTTGAAGCGGCCAGCGACAATGGGGAATTTACCTTTGCTATTTCTGCAGGGTCACTTATATTGAGTACCGTAAAAGATATTAGTAGGTATATAATTGTGGTAAACACCATTGTCAATAAAAATGCCCTCGGAATCGTCTTGCCCGGATTTTTTACCTCGGAACCCAATGCTGCCATATGCTCAAAGCCGGTATAAACAAAAAATAAGGTAGCAGTCGCTGCCAGGGTGCCGGAAAAGGACTCCACTTTAAAAAATTCTGATTTTGGTGGTCCTGTTTCCAAAAGTCCGACCGCAATAAGAATAAACAATCCCAATAGCTGAATACTGACCATAATGATATTGGCGGTAGATGATTTTTTGATGTCCGTAATGCTTATCAATGCAAGAATCAGTAGCACAGCATAGCTAACCAGTAAGGAAGGGATGTTAAAAAACGTATTGAAATACCCTGAAAAAGCAAGTAGCACCGCGGCGATGGTGGCCGAACTGTGAAATGCAATCGTCCAACCTGTTAGAAAGGATGGAATGTCGATTTTTGGAAAAGCTTTCCTTACAAAAATGAATTCCGCACCGGCATTAGGATAGGTAGAGGACAACTCTGCATAGGACATTGCCGAGACACTGGCCGCGATGGCAGCAAAAATAAAACTCAACCAAAGGTCTGTTCCCGCCTGTCCAGCGGCTGCACCAATTACAGTATATATTCCAGCACCAACAATGGTACCTACACCATAAAAAGTAAGGCGGAGAGTACCCAGAGATTTTTTTAATTCTGCCATAATAATATTAGTGGTTTATTATCCATTTCTATCTAAATTCCTTTTTTCCATCTCTGCCTTTACGATGCCACGCTCAATAGCCTCTTCTTTTGAACATTTTTTTTTCAAATAGAAATCCGTCGCATATTTTAATGCTACTGCTCTAATATTTTCATCCAGCACATTTAGCCTCTCCTGGTAATCCTTAAATAAATCCTCCTTCATTTTTTAAAATAGTTTTAGGACAAAAAACGCCATAGTTAAAAGATATACAATATACGCTCCATCGAAAACGAATATTTGCCATTTGCTGAACCCGTGAAGTTCCTTGCTTTGATGGACAAATACCGAATATAAAAGCGGCATCAGTCCTACAAAAGCCAGGTTGACCCAAAACAACTGGAAATCTTCGATGGGGGTCGTCACCAGCGCCAACGGGAAAAAGGCGACCGTCATCGTAACAGCATTATCTGCGATAACACTAGTGGTGCCTGCCGTTACTTCGCCTCCTTTCACCACGCTCCAGGTCTTAAATATTTCAGGCGCGGTGGTCATTATACCCGTGATGAACAATCCCCCAACGATTTCAGAAATATTCAGGGCCGAAACAATATTTTCTGTTGCCTTAACAATAAAAAAAGCACCCACAGCTATGGCCAGGGCCCCGGCCACGGATAACCAGACTTTCTTTTTGTCCCATTCTACTTTTTCGCCCTTTTCCCTGCCTTTTATAATGGCATGCGTTAAAAAAGCAGCATAGGCAGCCAGCATAATATAGCCATCGATGGGTTGTAATCCACGCCAGGCTTTGGGAAGGGTTAGTATAGCTACCAAAGCAATGATTGCCAGGTAGGGGATGGACAATACCGAAACAGAACGTTTGTTCAGAGCCAGTAGGTTGGCATCCAGATGTTTTTGGTGTTCCTTATTATTTTTAAATTGCTTTCTGGAAGCGAAATAGGCTATGCTAACCATCAACGGAATGGAAATTATATTGGAACCCAAAAGGTTGCCCAGACCAATTTCCGATACTCCCCGGGCTGCACTGGTAACGTTTACAGCTACCTCGGGGCTGGCGGTCACAATGGCAAGGAGAGCTGCTCCTGCAGAAGCTGTAAGCCCCCATTGCTTACGGAGCATCTTTAAAGGCGTCAAGAGTTGGTCCGCACCCCAATGGGCAGCCCAAGCTGCCAATCCCAATACTACTACCCAAAGCCAAACGTTCATAACTAATCGTTGTTTATAATTTTTCTGTTACCCTCAGTATATTTCAACTTTTTATTTTCCGATATTTTCTGGTCTTTTTTTTGTTGGCTTTGAAAGATCAGGAGTAAAATCACTCCCGTGCTAATCCAGACATCTGCGGTATTAAATACAGGGTCAAAAAAAGTAAATTGATTACCTCCCCAAAATGGCAGCCACTCCGGAAGCCTTGTATCAATAATGGGAAGGAACCACATATCCACGACATTGCCATTTAAAAATCCAGCATATCCACCCCCTGACGGGAATATTTCTGCAACGTTTTGTACTGCCGGATCACTTTTTTCAAAGATCAGTCCGTAAAATGCACCGTCAATCAAATTGCCCAATGCACCTGCGTATATAAATGCTGCACAGATTACAAAAACCTTTGCATATCCTTCACGTATCATCTTTTTGATATAAAAAGTCCCCCAAATAACGGCTACGAAGCGAAATAGTATTAAAACAAATTTGGCCAGATATCCTTCGCCAAATTTAAAGCCCCAGGCCATGCCGGGATTTTCCAAAAAATGTAAGCGAAACCAATCCAGGCCAAACACAAAATATTCCTCGCCATAATAAAAATGGGTCTTCACATAAATCTTTATGGCCTGGTCTATTACGAACAACAGTAAAATCAATAATGCTACACTACTTTTATTCATAATTTCCTTATTGTTGCCCAACGTCTTGTGCAACATATATTTGCATTATTTAGATAATTTTAAAATTCTTATGGCGCCCCGCATTACAAACGTGAAAACGATGCCGCCAATTACCAAATCAGGCCATTTGCTATCCAGAAAATAAACCAAAACACCTGCCAGAATCACCCCACCGTTTACAATAATATCATTTGAAGTAAAAATAGCACTGGCCTGCATATGGGCTTCCTTACTTTTGGCCTTATTGATTAACCATAATGAAATTAAGTTTCCGGCAAGTGCCAGAGAGGAAATAATAATCATCCACTGAAATATGGGAGGTTCACTGCTCATAATAAACCTGCGTAAGACCTCTACAAATCCAAGTGTCGCCAGAGCCATTTGAAAGTATCCGCTAAATTTTGCGACCTTCTTTTTTCTTGAAACAGCACCACCTACGGCAAATAGGCTTAGTGCATATACAATGGAATCTGCCAGCATATCTAACGAATCGGCAATAAGGCCCATCGAAGAAGATATCCACCCCGTGGTCATTTCGATAATGAAAAAGCCGAAATTTATCCCGAGGACCCACCAAAGGATTGTTTTCTGTTTGGATTGGTCTTCTATTTCAGGAGGCTCGGCTTCTTCGGTCCCTTGAAAGGAATCCCCAAGGTTTAAACCGGCTATTGATGTTTGTATATCTTCGATTCCATTCACATGATATACTTCCAGTTTCCTGTTGGGAATATCAAAATCCAAGTGTTTCACCTGAGCATAAGACTCCAACTTCATCCGGATCATCTGTTCTTCTGAAGGACAGTCCATTTGACTTACTATAAAAGTACTTTTGTTCATTTCTCCCATATCACTTAACTATATTTTTCTTTCCTTTATTGGAAGTTAATAAGAGAATTACCGCACCGCCAATAGCTGCAAGTAATGAAGCTATCAAAATGCTTATTTTCGAAATTTTAATCAATTCCTGATCATTAAATGCGAGATTGGTAATAAAAAGGGACATGGTAAAGCCAATTCCCGCAATCATACCAATTCCAATTATATGTTTCCAGTTTAGTGTAATATGTAATTCGGAAACTCCAAGTTTTTGCCCAATCAATGTAAAAATACCAATCCCTGTTACTTTACCAATTGCTAATCCCAAAAGGATCCCCAACCCTAAAGAACCGGAAACAACCTCAATTAAATTTACATCGAGCTTTACTCCCGCATTCGCGACTGCAAAAACAGGAATGATAAAGAAAGCATTAAAATCAACAAGGGAATTTTCCAGTTTGAGCAAAGGAGGCCTTGAATTCTCAGTATCTGTTTTAATGGCTTTTAAAATTTTTCGTTGTTTTATATCCTGAAGAGGATTTAATTTTTCTAACTCTGCTTTCTCAAGATCAGTAACGTTTGTGGCAGTCCTTTCTTTGAATTTTTTACTGTCTAATTTGGGCACTATTGGGATGGTAATGGCAAAAAGTACTCCCGCAATTGTTGGATGGATACCTGAATTAAGGAAGCAATACCATAAGATGATACCTATAATAATATACCAAATCAAATTTTTGACCCCAGTCCAATTCATTAATAATAATAACCCAAATGCCCCCATGCCCGATCCAAGGTATATCCAGCTCAACTCGTTGCTATAAAACAATGCTATCACCAATATGGCACCTATATCGTCAGCAATAGCGAGGGCTATTAAAAATGTTTTTAACTGCCTGGGGACATTTTTCCCCAGTAGGCCAATTATCCCTAGTGAATATGCGATATCGGTAGCCATAGGGATGCCCCAACCCTTTATATTTTCAGTGCCTAAATTTAGGCTAATAAAAATGAGGGCCGGAACTGCCATACCACCTAAAGCTGCCAACAAGGGGGCTGAGGCTTTTTTAATTGAAGATAATTCCCCCACCATAACCTCCCTCTTCAATTCAAGGCCGGCAACCAAAAAGAAAATTGCCATTAGGCCATCATTGATCCATTCTTCAATTATTAGCCCAAAACTAAGATGCTCGGAAAATTCAAAAAGCAATTCATCACCAAGAAAATGATGATAGGCACCTGCCCACTGTGAATTAGCTAAAAGAAGGGCAACTATAGTAGCAATTATTAAAAAAATCCCCCCAGCTGTTTCCCTGTCGAGGAACTTTGTTGCCGTTTCCCTGATATACCCAATAGTGGATTGATTTCGAACTGATTGCCCCATTTGATCTTATCTATTTTTTGAGTTTATTACTTAAACCTTAATTTTTCAAAAAGCTCTGTAGCGTCTTAATTTTTAAGAACTTACTGTTAGGTCAACTTTAAATATGCAACGCCCTGTCTTCGGTAGCTGCCAGACAGGCCTCCTTAAAGGTCTCGGAAAATGTGGGGTGCCCGTGTGACATTCTTGCTATGTCTTCGGCAGCTGCCCTAAATTCCATCGCTACCACCGCTTCAGTGTAGCTGTCTGCAATGCGAGGGCCTATCATATGCACGCCCAGTATCTCATCGGTTTCCTTATCTGCGATTACCTTGATAAAACCGTCAGTGTCCATACTTATCTTTGCCCGTGCGTTTGCCTTATAGGGAAAAGAGCCCGTTTTTATACTTCTATTGGTCTTCTTCAGTTCTTCTTCCGTTAAGCCTACACCGGCAACCTCGGGTTGGGTGTACACAATATTTGGGATGAGCGAATAATTGATATGGGGCTTTTGGCCAACAATCCGTTCGGCTACAAAAACGCCTTCTTCGCTGGCTTTATGGGCGAGCATTGCCCCTCGGATTACATCCCCAATGGCATATACATCCTTGACGTTTGTTTCAAGGTTTTTATCTACCGTTACCTGTCCTTTCTCATTGGTTTTTACTCCTATATTTTCAAGGCCTAAACTGGCGATATATGGCTTTCGGCCAATGGCCATAAGACAGTAATCGCCTTCTAAACTCATTTCTTCTTTATCCGAAAGGTTTTCCGCTTTCAATTCTACTTTGCCGTCAGTTGCCGTTGCATTGGTTACCTTATGTTCCAAATAAAAATCAATTCCCTGTTTTCTTAGGGAACGGTGCAATTGATGTCCCAGTGCGCCGTCCATAGTGGCGATTAGGCTATCAAAATATTCTACTATAGAAACCTTTGAACCCAGGCGGGCGAATACGGAACCTATTTCAACACCGATAACGCCACCGCCAACGACCATTAAATGCTCGGGAATTTGGCCTAAGGCAAGGGCTTCGGTAGAAGAGATGATCCGCTTTTTATCGATTTCAATATTGGGCAGTGAAGCGGGTTTGGACCCTGTGGCAATGATGATTTTATCGGTTGCTATGGTTTCCGTTTTATCTTCGCCCTTAATCTCAATCGTGTTTTTATCCCTGATGGTACCGTGACCTTCATATACGGAAACCTTGTTCTTTTTCATCAGATAGTCAACGCCATTGATGATTTCCTGTACCACATCCTGAACCCTTTGGTTCATCTTTAGGATATCTACATTGGCCTCTTTAACATCAATTCCAAATTTTTCGAATTGATGTTTGAGTTTGTAATAATGCTCAGAGGCTTCCAACCAGGCTTTTGACGGGATACAGCCCACATTAAGACAGGTACCGCCCAACGTGCTGTACCTTTCAACAATGGCCACTTTCAATCCCAATTGGGCGCAACGGATCGCACTTACATACCCGCCCGGGCCAGATCCTATTATAGTTACATCAAATTTTTCCATATTCATATTTTTTTTAAGTTAGTTACGGTGGAAAAAACCTTAAGCTTGACCATTGGGGGCTGGGATTCAGGCTTAAGGCACTCCCACCTATTATTTTTTACTACAATTTTTACAAATCCCTTTTAAAACCAGGTTCACATCGTTCACCTCATACTGGTCTGGCAAACTCTCTTCCGATATTTTATTTGGTAAACAGATTGTTTTCTTACAATCGGTACAATGAAAGTGCATATGTAAATCTGTACTGTGTTTAAAATTGGTGTTTTCATCAGAAAGCGCATATTTTGCAAAAGCAGTTCCATCGTCAATTTGGTGCACCATGCTTTTTTTCTCAAAGAGCTTTATCGTCCTGTAGAAAGTGGTCTTATTGGCCGTTTTGATATTTTTATTGATAAAGACTTTTTGCATTTCATTTAAACTTACTGCATAAGTTTTCCTTTTGAGGTATTTGTAAATTTTCAACCTCATTTCAGTGGGACGTATCCCTTTTGACGATAATTTTTTTTCCGTTTTTGTCATTTTATATTCTTTCGAAAAACAGTCTAAGTCCGGATCTAATCTTTTTTATAAGCCAAAAGCCTTAACGCATTAAAAACCACCAGAAGCGTCGAACCTTCATGGATTACTACAGCCACTCCAATATTTGCCAAGCCGAATATGGTTGAAGGTATAAGCAGGGCCACAATACCAAGGCTAACCCAAAGGTTTTGCCTGATAATCGCCTTTGCCTTCCTGCTTAAGCCTATGGCAAAGGGCAGGGTTTCCAACTTATCGGCCATTAGCGCAATATCCGCCGTTTCCAAGGCTACATCACTTCCCGCAGCACCCATAGCTATGCCTACAGTGCTGTTTGCCATGGCAGGGGCATCATTAACGCCATCGCCCACCATTGCCACCTTGGATTCCTTTTCTTTTAATTCTTTTATAGCATCCACTTTTTCTTCCGGCAATAGGCTCCCCCAGGCATCGGTCAATCCTATTTCTTCTGCTACAGCGTCTGCTACCTTCTGGTTATCTCCGGTAAGCATGATCATTCGTTTAATGCCGATTTCTTTTAATTTTTTGAGGGTTCCCTTGGCGGCTTCACGAGGGGTATCCATTAATGCAATGATGCCTATATATTCTTCATTTTTTCGTATAAGCATTGTTGTATTTCCACCACCTTCAAGACCACGCACTTTCGTAGCTATTTTTTCGGAAGGTGTACTCTCATCAAGCCCTTCGTACAGGTCGAGGTTACCTATATAGATTTTATCATTGCCAAACGATGCTTTAATCCCTTTACCCAGAACTGCCTCCAAATTAGAGGCATTTGGGATTTCCTCGCCTTCCAGACGCTCTTTTCCATCACGAACTACAGCTTTGGCCAGGGGGTGATCACTCAAACTTTCCACAGCTACTGCTATTTTGAGAAGTTCGTTTTCAGATATATTTCCAAGTGGCACCACTTGGGTAAGTTTTGGCTTTCCTTCCGTTAGAGTTCCGGTTTTATCAAAGGCGAGGGCGGTAATAACCCCCAGGTCCTCCAGAGGGCGCCCTCCTTTAATTAATACCCCGCCACGGGCAGCTCTGGCCACTCCACTCAATACAGCACTTGGGGTCGAGATTGCCAACGCACAGGGACTTGCAGCTACCAGTACCGCCATTGCCCGGTAAAAGCTCGCGCTAAAGGGTTCGTCAATAACTAAAAAAGCGAACAAAAGAATCCCGACCAAAATAAGGACGGACGGCACAAAATATTTTTCAAATTTATCGGTGAGCAACTGGGTAGGCGATTTTTGAGTCTGAGCTTCGTTAACCAGTTTCACCAATCGGGAAAGCGTTGAATCTTTGGCTGCTTTGATAACTTTAATTTCCAAAGTATTGTTCCCATTGATCGTTCCGGCAAAAACGCGGTTTTCATCCTTGATATCATCTTGCGCCGAATAATCCTTGTCAACATCTTCTACGGGAACTTTATCTACCGGTACACTTTCCCCGGTAATCGGAGCTTGGTTGACACTGCTTTTTCCGTTGACCACAACGCCATCGGCAGATATTTTACTGTTCGGCTTGACCACGATAATATCGCCTATACCCAATTTTTCGATACCCACCTCTTCGGTTTTGCCATCTTTTTTGAGCAAAGCTGTTTTTGGTGCGAGATCGGCAAGGGCCGCTATGGACTTTCGGGCCTTGTTCATTGCATAGTGTTCCAGGGCGTGGCCAAGGCTGAACAGGAACAGCAAGAGTGCACCTTCGGCCCATTCTCCCAGAACAGCGGCACCTATGGCGGCCACCAACATTAAAAAATCGATTTCAAAACCACCTTTGGCAACGGTCTGTATGGCCTCTTTTGCCGTAAAGTAACCCCCAAAAAAGTAAGCACCTATGTATAAAGTAAGACTGACCCAATCTGGGATGGATGCAACATAGGAAAGTCCGAAACCTATCCCGAGAAGGGCGCCGCAGATAATAGCAAAAATAAGTTCGGTGTTTTTCCCAAAAATACCTCCGTGGGCGTGGGAATTTTCTTCCCCGGCCCCGTGGCTATCCGCTTCTCTATGATTCTGGAGATCAGTATCTTTATGCTTTTGTTCTTCTATATCCCTTACCTTTTCTTTATTTAAATTTTGAGGATTCTTTTCGGCAGATTTAAAGCCCTTATTCTCAGCAGAGGAGCTTTTTTTAACTTGTAGGTTTTCTTTTTCGAGCTTTGTAGTTATCTCATCAAAACTTGTTTCCCGTTTATCATATTCTAAACGGATCATTCCTCCGGCATTGGCGGAAGCTTCCAAAACGCCTTTGATATTCAGCAGACTCTTTTCTAAAGTCCTTGCATGCCGGGTATGTCTAATCCCCTCAACCTCTATAAGCAAATGTCCATATTTCGCGGTAATTTCAGCCCCGGTTCTTTCTGCCAATGATTGAATGCGGTCAATAGAAATTATATCCGGATCGTAATGAAAGCACAATTGTGGCACCGTATCTTCCTGATCGTCTTTTATATGCACTTTATCAAGACCTTCTTTGGCTTCTAATTCTTCAATGAGCCTTTGCACACAAGTGTCTTTTTCATTTGGCACCTGAGGTAACAGTACCGGAATTTTCAGTTGTAATTTTTTCATTTTAGGTGTTGTTTATTTTATGTTTTTTCAAAAAAGGGAAATGATGTGAAACCAATAATAGAATAAGAAAAGCGGATGTAACACTTCCAATGAGGTACATACCAAACCCAATTGATATACCAACCGCGGCAGTGGCCCAAATTGTAGCTGCGGTAGTCAAACCGGAAATTAAATTTTTCGCGCTATCCCTAAAAATAATTCCTGCACCAAGGAACCCAATACCGGAAACAATATTGGCGACAATGCGGGTTTGGTCAGTTACTTCAATATGAGTATTGATTATTGTAATTAATGCGGCCCCAAGGCAAACGGCTGCATACGTTCTAATTCCTGCCGCATTTCCGTCAATTTCCCTATCGAGTCCTATCAGGACACCTAGTAAAAGAGCGACAAATAATCTCGGTATCAGTGTTATTTCAGTTTGAAAATCCATTGTATTCATCTTGTATTATAAAATATAATAATCTGTTGGCTCTTTCTTTACAGGAACATCTGTTTCACCTATCATTTGTTTAATGTTTATTTCTATCGTTTCGGCCAAATCAGTCATGGGTGTATCCAAAGGGTCGTTTTCAAAGGGATCCTGCATGAGTATGGATGTTTTTTCAATGGCAATGAAAATGACTGGTATAATAAATGTTATAGCGATTTCAACTGCTATATTTTTATCGTCCAATCCAAAAGGCAACATTGTAGCAAAAACGTAGATGATCAAATGAATCAATAAGCTGTGTGCTTTGGGGAAGACAGTATTTTTTATACGTTCGCATTTGCCCATTGAATCACATAACCTGGCTATAGTACTGTCTATCTGTACCTGCTGAAAATCATTGACCATACCAATTTCTTTTGCCTTTAACAAAGTTTCAGAGTGTTGTGACAATAAAGCATTAGGAATATTAAATGCTTTAATCCCATAGGATTCTGAGTATACCTTAACCCGAGTGGAAAAGGGTAGTTTCCTCAACGATTCCCCTAGGGCATAGCACCAGATTACCTGACGATCGGTCATCTCTTTCACCATCTTTTGATAGCCTCCTTGATCCCTTGCAAAAAAAGACACACACTGCCTGACCAGTGTTCTGGAATCATTGACAATAGCCCCCCAAATAATACGGGCTTCCCACCACCGTTCATAGGCTTGATTGGTTCGAAAACCCAAAAGTAGAGCCACCGCAGTACCAAAAACGCCGGTTATTGCAATTGGAATAGAGATTTTTGACAAAAAACCATATTGGTCCATATAGCCAACCAGAATTGAATAACTACCGATAAATATCAGGTCAAATTTTATGGTTTTCAAGAAGTCAAAAATTGATATCCGCTTATTTAAGAGCATATTTAAAAATTATTTAAGTCCGTTCAATAAGTTGTTTGCTTATTCTCATAATGTAAACTATACTTCATTGCCACATTTAGAACAAAATTTTGCATCCATAGGTATTGGTTCTTGACAACTTATGCATTTTACTTTACCTAAAGGCTCGCCATAATGTTGACAAAAAGAAGCATTTTCAGGATTGTCTTTGCCGCATTTTGTACATCTCACAACAACCTTGGGTTCATTAAATCTTGGGTCATTATTTTTACGTTGATGCTTGTTGGAATGATGACCATAATTTCCTCTTAATAAATGTTTTAAAAATCCCATATTGTTTAGTTTAAGTATGTTTCCATATATTCCAACGCCTCGGGCATATCCAACTCGCGGGTTCCGTTCCCTGTTCTGATAAAGAAATGCGAACGATCGCCCAAATTCAAATACACAGGTTTTTGTGATTTGTGAACCCTTACATAACAGATATCCTTTTCTTCAAATTGGTGAAAAGACACTTTAACCAAAGTGCAAAAATGGGTACCCAACTTGAGGGACACCAATTGCATTATATATTGCTCAAACCCGTCCTTGCCAGGTTTTTTTAAAGTACCATAATCCTGTTCCAGCCCCAGAATACTACCTTCATCATCAATTCCGATAATTAAATGCCCTCCTTGGGTGTTCATAAACCCGGCAATTGTTTTTGCTATTACGTCTTCCAAAGCCTTATTCGGTTTAAACTGCCTCAAATCCCATCTCAAGGTAGATTTAAATTCTACTTGCTGGTTTTCTCCTGCCGCAATCAGCTCTCTGATCTCCTCCAGCTTATCTTTTCTTCCGGTCAATTGAAATATTCTTTGCCTGACCATAAACATAAGCGACAAGGCAATGCCCAGCAGTCCAAATAGCAATTTGATTATGGCTTGATCCAAATCCCATACTCTAAATTCCTGCTGATATGAAGCAAGCAGAGATTTCCACCATTCGCCATTATCTCCCTGCATGTCATACATGTGGAGTGAAATAGCCAGGGGCTGTATTATAAATAAGCCAAGGGCTAATCCAATGAATATAAAAACAAATACTTTCCGTTTTTTCATTTTTACCTTCTTTTATATACCATAGGTGCCATCGCTTTCGATGCCTGTGCCTTATAACTACTTCTTCTTATCCTGAAGGACTTTCTTCTTTTGTTCAAATTCCTCATCGCTTATCTCGTCCCGGGCGTATCGATCTCTCAGGGCTTCCATAGCCTTATCCTTCCGTCTGTTTTGTCCCGGGGTGGGATAAGGAATTAAGAATATCCAAAAGATAAGGATTATCCAAAGCCCCCACCATATCCAGTGCATTCCCCCAAAATATCAGTCGTCCATCATAATCTTTCTGTTTAAATTTACTTAACTTTTTTAATGATTTCCTTTCTCCATCCATTCCTTGGCCAAATGTTTTTCTTCAGGGCTAAAGAATTTAATATGTGCCTTTGTAAAGGGTATCAAAACTTCGGTAAACTGTTCCTGCCATTTTGTAATTCCCACCAATGCAACCTTTTTAACGCGTTCTTCATTCGGAAGTTTCAGTTCAATGCCTTTCCAATACGCACTTGCAGTCCACCCCTCAAAATTTTCCATTTCAATATACCAGTATACTTTATGGTTTGCCTGTATATGGTTTTTTAATTGAGATATCAAATTGTCATAATCGGTAGCATCCAATCTATTTTGAGCTACCATATATACCTTGTTTTCTTTTTTATAAATTTTCATCATTGTTCCAATTTTTTAAATCAAAAAACTTAATCCAAGTCATTGCTACATTTCTCACAGACTCCCTTGGCCACCAGATTGATATCCTCTGCCACATAGCCGTCGGGCAGGTTTATCTGAGGGATTTTGTGCTCTGTAAGGCACACGGTTTCCCCGCAACTATTGCAATGAAAATGTAAGTGAAGGTCGTTTCCCACCTCACATTCACAATTGTCTTCGCACAGGGCATATTTAATGATGCCGGTGCCATCCTCAATTTGATGCACGATTCCTTTTTCTTCAAATGTCTTCATAGTACGGAAAAGCGTACTCCTTTCCGAGCTTTCGAAATCCTTTCCAAGGTCGCCTAAGCTAACGGCCACATTCAGTTGTGCCAGCCGTCTATAGGTCATCAAGCGCATTGCCGTAGGGCGGATGCCTTTGCTTTCCAACTTTTTTACTATTTTTTCCATTTGCTATAAAAGTATTTAGGGGTCGTAACGCTTTATGGATTCCCCGGTTTTTATCTGGAAGGCATCTTCAATATCGGAAAGATAAATTATTCCGTCACCGGGTTCAGTTGTTTTTGCATTCTCAAGGATAATATCTATTGCTGATTGTGCTTCTTCGTTTTGACATACCAGTTCTAACTTTACAACCGGACTGTCTGTTACACGGAAATCTAAAGAAGGTGATGCGCCTTTTGCTTTAAAAGCCCCCGTTCCTTCTCCCTGGGAAAGGGTCATACTTTTAAATCCGCTTTCACTAAGAGCTTCAATTACATTTTGAACTCGTTTCGGTTTTATAAATGCTTTTATTTCTTTCATTGCTGTAATATTAATTTTAGTATTAAGGATGAACCCTCTGGAATTTTAATTAAGACAAACATTTAACAGAGAGTCCATCCATCTAATTTTTTTAATTTAATGACCATGGGAAGTCTGGCTTTTCTGCATTTCAGAAACCAGATAATAGGCATTATTATAGGCAACCAACGTACCTTCAGGCAGAGGCTCCAGCAGTTTAATTTCAACCCAACCATCTTCATTTATTCCCGTTCTAACCTGCACTGGTTTCAATTCCCATTCGGTTTCACCATCTTCCTGGTGTTTTTGGGCCGTAAAGATGTAGGGATTTCCTTCTTCTTCAATTATTGCTTCTTCCGGTAAGGCAGGAACAGCTTCTTCACCGGTCCTGATTTTTCCGTTTATATACATCCCCGGAATTAGAAAATCTTCTTTATTATCGATTTCTGCATGCACATGTACCGCTTTGGGGTTTTGTTCAAATTGTTTCCCCACTGAATAAATTTCCCCGGTTAAATTACTGCCTGGAACCGATTCCAGTGTAAACTCAATCTTTTGGCCTTCTTTCACCTTATAAATATCTTTTTCAAAAACCATTAGATCGGCATGAACATGTTCATTATCAACTACCATAAACATGCTGGTTTGCGGCTCCACATACTGTCCTATCTGCACCAGTACTTTTTCTATATAACCTCCAATTGGGCTTACTACCGGAATATATTCATATAATTCACCGTCTCTAACCTGGGAAGCATTTAGGTTTAACTGGCGCAATTGCGATTCGTACCCCCGCACTTCACCTTGTACAGACTGGTAATCTGATTGGGTTTGTTGAAAAGATTTTCCAGATCCTACCTCTGCTTCATATAAACGTTTCTGTCTTTCAAATTCCTTTTCCAAAAATTGCATCCTACTATATGCATTAATATAATCAGACTGCATTCTGGTTAAATTTGGGTGAGAAAGATAAGCCAACACCTGACCTTTATTTACCTTATCCCCCTCAATAACCTTTATAGAAGTTATATTACCGCCTAAAATTGCCGTAACGGTAGCTTCATATTGTGGCGGCACTTCTAACTGGCCATTGGCTTCCACAATACCCGACAAAGCTTTTTTAGGCAAGGTATCTACTTTAATCCCCAGACTATTGAATTTCATTTCTGAAAGATGTACCGAACGCATCCCACCTTCTTCTTCACCGTGTTCTTCATCTCCTTCCTCACCGTGATTTTCACCTTCTTCGGTATTAGTAGTTGCAGTTTCACTGGAAGCATCTTCCCCTGCCGCAGGATTTTCTTTACATCCAAAGAATATGCTGAGCGTTAAGGCAAGCATTAGAATATTTATTGATCTTGTATTCATATCGATTTTCTTATTTTAATTTTTAATTTGAATTCTTAAGGTAATATTCCAGTTGGTAACGGCTGTCGAGATAATCGTTAAAAGCACTCCAGGCATTTACCTCGATTCTAATGGCATCTCTTATATTTTGGAGAAATGTCACATAATCGATAGCGCCTTCCTTAAAGGCCAGCACTGATCCATCTTGTTGCTCTTTGGCCAGCGGAAGTGCTTCATCCCTATAATAATTCCATGAGTTTCTCCATTTGATATAGTCTTCACGCATATTTTTATAGGCGGTTTCCAGTTCGATTTTATCCTGATAAAAGTTTTGCTCTGCAATCTGTCTATTTACTTGTGCTTCCTGTGTACGGCCTAATTCCGGCCCAAAAAACAGCGGAATTTGAATTCCTATTTGATATTGGAAGAAACCCGATTGCCCGGCTATTTCCTGCCTACCGTACTGACCCTGAAATTTGGGCAAAAATTCAGATTTTCGTTCTCTGGTAACCGCTTTGGCAACATCTATCCTTTGTTCCGAAACCTGTAGCAACGGATGATTTTCAAGCGACTCTACCAGAAAGTTTAAAGGTTCGTCTAAAGTTTCAACAGGCAAATCTGGTACATCATAGATTGTGTCACTAACGAACCATAGGTTTAAACGCTGTATTGATTTCAGGTAATCTCGGTACGATTGTTCCAGCTGTATTTTAACCTCGTTCGCCTGGTTGGAGGTAGCAAGATATTCCAATTTGGAGGTGGCCTCTGTTTCATACCTGATTCTTGCAGCCCTTTCAATATCTTCAAAAATTGAATCCATTTTTCTATAAACCTGGAATGTCCTTTTAGTTGTATAAACCGAGGCCCAGGCCCTGCTTACTTCACGTTCAATTTCAATAGTAGATAACTCTAAGGCACTTTCAGCAAGGGCAACCCTTTCTTTCTGCAATTTTAACCGGGGGGCAATTCCAAAAATATCAATGCCTTGCTGTTGGACGCCAATTTGAGTATAGACCCCATCAGAACCATTTCCTACCTCTTCTTTTCCTGTAAAGATTTGGGTATTCCCAAAATCATAAGCGGTTTTACGCAATACTTCCTCACTTTCAATTTCAAGTTGGGCAGCTTTTAATTGTGGAAAGTTTTGGATTGCCATTTCTTTAGCCTCTTCCAAACTAATAGTTTGTAAAGAATCCTGTATTGGATTTTCCGATGACATTTCATCAGATTGTGCATTTACGGAAAAGGTTCCGCCTAACATCAATCCAATTATCAAAATTGTGGCTAAAGATCGTGAATTGGAAGAACCAAGCTTGTTCTGTTCCTTTTTCTCTCGTCTCTTCTCTACAAATGTATAAAGGACAGGAAGAACAACCAGCGTAAGTAAGGTAGCTGTAAGCATGCCTCCAATAACAACCGTAGCAAGGGGTCGTTGTACTTCAGCTCCTGCTGACGATGAAAAAGCCATCGGCAGAAATCCAAAAATATCTGTTGTTGCTGTTAACATAATAGGTCGTATTCGTTCTTTGGTTCCTGTAAAAATTCTATCTTTTATACTGGTTACCCCTTCTTCTTTTAAGGAATTAAACCTGTTAATAAGCACCAGCCCGTTTAAAACGGCAACCCCAAACAATACAATGAAGCCTACACCAGCTGAAATACTAAACGGCATATCTCTTAACCAAAGAGCAAATATTCCTCCAATAGCCGCCAGTGGAATGGCTATATAGATCATAATTGATTGGGAAAAAGATTGGAGTGCAAAGTACAGAAGCACGAATATCAGAAATAGAGCGATGGGCACTACTATTTGTAAACGCCCTTTTGCTCTTTGAAGGTTTTCAAACTCCCCACCATAAGTAATGTAATATCCTGGAGGTAAATCTAACTCTTCATCCAATTTTTGCTGGATGTCATTTACCACAGATTCCACATCCCTCCCGCGGGCATTAACTCCCACATAGGTTCTTCTAAAGGTGTTATCCCTGGAAATTTGCATAGGACCCGGTACATAACTAATATCAGCTACTTCCTTAATCGGAACCTGGGTTCCATCCGGCAGATCTATATAGAGGGTACGTAAATCATCAATGCTTTGGCGGTGCGCCTCATCAAAACGTATTACCATATCAAACCGCTTTTCCCCTTCAAAGATCACTCCGGCCGTTCCTCCGGCAAAAGCTGCACTTATATAATCGTTAATCTTTTCAATGTCCAATCCATATTGCGCAATTTTTTTACGATTAAACCGCACCGTCATTTGTGGAAGACCAGATGTTCGTTCAGGGTTCACATCTCCTACGCCCGGTATAGTCTGTATTATTTCAGCCATTTTATCAGCTTTTTCAGCAAGAAGGTCTAAATCTTCGCCATATAATTTTACCGCAACATCTTCCCTGACCCCGGTAAGCAGTTCATTAAAACGAAGCTCTACAGGCTGGCTAAAAACCAGGTTGACTCCCGTAAGTTCTTCATTAAGTTTCTCTTTGATCTTTTCTATCAATTCCTCTTTAGAACTTGCCGAAGTCCAATTATCCATATCCTTCTCTAATACAATAAACATATCGGCAATATCCATAGGCATTGGATCAGTAGGGATATCGGCAACCCCAATCCTCGCTACGGCGGTTTCTACTTCCGGGAAATTCTCAAGAAGGATATCTTCTATTTTTGTGGAAACATCGATTGTTTCACTCAACCCACTTCCAGGCCTGATTAACGCCTGCATGGCGATATCCCCTTCATCAAGTTGAGGGACAAATTCCCCTCCCATTCTGGAAAAGATAAAACCGGCTACTATAAGTGAGACAACCGCAGACCCCAATACTATGAACTTCAATCTTAAAGCTCCTTTTAATAAAGGCATGTATCCTTTTTGAATCCCTCCAATAATTTTATCACTAACTTTTTCCAGCCAGCGTTCAAACTTTCCAAACCAGTTCTTTTTATTCTGAATTGGTTTCATAAATAAAGCAGACATCATAGGGACATAGGTAAGGCATAAGAAAATAGCACCTATCATGGCAAAACCAAAAGTAAATGCCATTGGCCGAAACATTTTCCCTTCTACCCCCGTTAGAAAAAGAATGGGCGCAAATACGATAAGAATGATAATTTGTCCAAAAAAGGCGGAACCCATCATCGTACTTCCGGCATCATAGGCTACTTCATCCATTTTAGCCTTATTAAATTTTATTTTGCCGGAACGCATCCGTTTTTGTATTTCATATACCGTACCCTCAATGATGATCACAGCACCGTCTATAATAATTCCAAAGTCAATAGCTCCCAAACTCATTAGATTGGCCCAGACATTAAATTGCTTCATTAATATAAAAGCAAAAAGAAGTGATAAAGGAATGGTAGTCGCTGTTATAAGTCCACCTCTTAAGCTACCTAATAGTATCACCAGGGCAAAAATCACGATTAAAGCACCTTCCAGAAGATTCTGGGTCACGGTACTCGTAGTTCTTTCAATTAAAACACTTCTGTCAAGGAAGGGTTCTATTGATAAACCTTCAGGCAAAGATTGTTCTACCGTCTCCATACGATCCTGAACATTTGCAATTACTTTATTAGGATTTGCACCTTTCAACATGAGCACCATACCGCCAACAGCTTCACGGCCGTCCTGGGTAAAAGCACCATAGCGTACCTGGCTACCAAACTGGACCTCTTCAGCTGCATCTCCAATTGTTACAGGCACTCCATTTTCATTCTTGATAACAATAGATTTTATATCATCTAGTGACCTGATTAAACCCTCACCACGGATAAAATTGGCCATATTATTTTTTTCTATATATGCACCGCCCGTATTCACATTATTTTTTTGCAGGGCATCGAAGACTTGGGAAATAGAAACGTTTAACGCATTCAGTTTTTCGGGATTAATGGCAATTTCATATTGTTTTATAGAGCCCCCAAATGAATTTACCTCTACTACACCTTCGACGAGGGTCATTTGACGCTTTACGATCCAATCCTGGATGGTACGCAATTCCGTAGGGGAATAAACAGTGTCATACTCTTTTTGTGGCTTTATCGTATATTGATAAATCTCACCCAAACCTGTAGTAATGGGCCCCATAGCGGGACTTCCAAATTTTTCAGGTATTTGGTCCCTGACTTCGTTCAGTTTTTCCTGAACCAGTTGACGGGGTTTGTAAATGCCCATATCGTCCTCAAAAACAATTGTAACCACGGAAAGGCCAAACCGGGAAACAGATCGTATTTCCGTAACCCCGGGCAGGTTCCCCATTGAGAGTTCTACAGGATAGGTTACAAATTGTTCAATATCTTCTGTTGCAAGATTAGGTGATTGGGTGATCACCTGAACCTGGTTGTTAGTAATATCTGGCACCGATCCCAGGTTGACGGTCATCATGGACCAAATACCCGTCCCTATCAGCGCTAAGGTAAGTAGTCCAATAATAAATTTATTATTAATGGAAAATGCGATTATCTTATTAATCATATAAATAAAGATTTAATTCAGTTAAAATTCTTGATAATAATTTTGTGCCTAACAAAATCTACCAATAGGACCAAGGATCTAGTATGAGAACTAGGATTTGGTCAAAAAAGGACATAGCTATCCTTTAAAAAAACTGAATTAAACTTTAGGGGGATCTAAAAAGGAAAGAATAGGTTCTTCCACTGAGCTGTCAAAATGGACAAAGGCTTTTGATGGAATTTCAATAATCAAAGCCTTGAAATTTGAAGAACCGAAATCTACTGTATGCACATGGCAGCAATGACAACTACAAAAAGGAGGGCATAAATCTGCTACTTTATCATGTGAATGGTCGATATCTAAATCCTGGGTAGCAACCATTGTTACTTCTGAATCAGAAATCACTTGTGAAGTATCACTATCATTACAGGCTAATAAGTTAAGCCCGAATATATATAGAGATAATATGATAGCGATCATTTTCACACTACAAAGATAAAAAAAAATCAATGCACAGATTGTGCAATGATATAATGAGTACGTTTTTAAAGTATATTCAATTATTTCAAATCTTGAAATAATCGCGAAAATCTATACCACAATGAACAGCCAAAATACAATAATTATGTTCCCGATCATCCAATTGTTATTTTTGTTCCATTAGTAGTTCTTTGCTTTTATCAAACACTCCGCTTTTACATCTTCAGGAACAAGCCTTCCGATGAAATAAATCCCAATCGGTATTAAGATTAGGCTGTCAAGATATCCAATTATCGGGATGAAGTCAGGAATAATGTCAATTGGACTTAACGCATAACCGATAATTATAAAAATCGAAAGTTCGGCTTACCAGAGAGTTCGCTTTTCTTTCGAAGTCAAATGGAGCATCACTATTCGCTGCTTTAGGTTCTTCCCCAGGTTTTTAGATTTTCAATAATACATTAGGCCTGTTCAAAATACTTAAGAATTGTTGCACAAAGGGGGAGCCAAATAGAATTTGATTCTATTTATTGTCTTTTAGTTTAAGATAATCATATATCTTTGCATTTACGAATAAAATCGGTGCAAAGGTTACCTATCCGGTTACCTGATTTTATTGAAACAGTGTAAGTGTCTGGTTATTAAAATATTGTCTAGTGGTAATTTAGTTCTGCCACCCCGACATTTTTTAAAGCCTTGCATTTTTGCAAGGCTTTTTTATTTACTGCCTTTTTCGATATTCAACTAGCGATTAAAGTACTATTCTACAAGTACTTTTACTATTTATCTACACTAAACTACCATTCGTCTATACTTCGTATTGCGTTCACCGCTTTTAAATATATTTTTTAGGCATTATTGAGACTTTTGTATAGATCATTAATTTTCAGAGTTATGCTTTGGAATTTTTTAGAAGTAAAATGTTTTAGGTCTAGTGAACCTAAAGGGTTTTTCTTGTAGAAAAAAATTAATAGGTAATTACCCAATTCAAACAAGATTGAAATGAAAGGAAGAGTCTTAACCATTTTGTTAATCGAAGACGACCGCATTGAGATTATGAAACTCAAACGCGTGCTCGCACAGAGTGCCCTGAAGCATCATTTGATAGAAGCAAAAAATGGCGAAGAAGCATTACATATTTTAGAAGATAAAAGCGCCTTGCCAGATATTATTCTACTTGATCTCAATATGCCTAAAATTAACGGGATCGAGTTCTTAAAGATCTTGAAAGCAGACGCAATGCTTAAATACATTCCTACGATCATTTTGACCACTTCTAGCAATCATAATGATGTAAAGCAATGCTATGAAATAGGAATCGCGGGTTATGTGCTTAAACCTTTAAAATATGAAGATTATGTGAGTAAAATCACTAATCTACTTAATTACTGGAGTCTTAACGAATTAATTCATATGTGATGAAAGGTGTTGTGTTTACTGAGTTTTTAGAGCTTGTAGAAGATAAATTTGGTCTTGAGATGGTAGATGCGATCATTCAGGCGTCTGATCTTGAATCTGGCGGAGCTTACACTGCGGTAGGTACTTATAAATTCGTCGAGATGGTGAGCTTATTAACCGCTCTAAGTGAACGCACACAGCTGAGTATAGACGAACTTTTATATGTTTATGCACAGCATTTTTTTAAAGTCATCGAGACGAGCTATGCGGCGCTTTTAAACAGTTACACAGATCCTTTAGAATTATTGGCTTCTATTGAAGATCACATTCACGTAGAAGTACGCAAAATTTATCCAGACTCCCAGTTACCCACCTTTAAAACCATAAATAAAACAAACCAATCTTTAATTTTAGACTACCATTCTAGTAGAGCTATGTATAGCTTTGGTCTTGGCCTTATGCACGAGACGTTTACTTATTTTGGTTTTGATTCTAAAGTGCGTTTTCAAAAGTTAAAATCAGATGGTACGCACGTACGGTTTTTTATAGAAAAAGGTCATGGAAACAGAAAACGTAGCGCTATATAAAAGACTTATCGCTCGCGAGCGCAGTGCGCGTAAAGCTGCAGAGGCTATTTTAGAGCAAAAGTCTACTGAGCTCTACGCGCTTTCTGAGGAATTAAAAAAATCTAATGATCAACTTCAATCATTAATTTATCACAAGAATTCTGAGTTACAAGGGGTTTTTGAAAACTTGGCTGATGCCTATGTTGTTATTGATATTGACGGTCGCGTGTTAAAGATGAACGATGCTGCGGTAACGTTAATGGGCTATGATGCCACCAAAGAACCCGTTTTTTTACCCTATTTAGTTTTAGAAGAAGAACAGAAATCTGTTGAAACGGCCTTTAAAAAATTGCTTAAACAAGGCAGTATCACAGATTTTAAAGTGAGTATACGCACCAAATCTGGTGACATAAGACGTGTTCATATAAATGCCAGTACCATTCTTGATGAGAATAATAAGGCAATTGTTGCGCAGGGTATTGTGCGCGATATTACTTTAGAAGAGAGCAAAGCCACAATTATTGAGGAGCAAAAACAACAGCTTGAATTTATTGTAAACAACTCACCATTAGGCATAGCCCTTGCCATAGATGGTAAGATTCAAAAGTGTAACACAAGTTTTAGAAATATTCTCGCTTTTACTGAAGATCAAATCTTGGGAAAAGACCTCAAAGCCCTAACCTTTGCTGCTGAAAAATCGGATTATAAAGAGCAGCTAGAGGCTTTGCAAGAAGGAGCTGTAAATGCTTTTGTAAGTACTCAAAAGTACATCACAAAAAGCGGCCAGATCATTACTACTAAAATCAATGGCACAGCGATAAAAAATCCTGAAAACGGGATGCAGATTCAAGAAGTGATCACTGTTGAAGATGTGACTAAAGAACTGTTGGCGCGAGAGCAATTGGTAGAATCTGAAAACCGACTTTCTGCCCTTATTTCCCGACTGCAAAACGGAATTTTACTAGAAGATGAGCAGCGCGACATTGTACTTACCAATCAGATGTTTTGCGATATGTTTGGTATTTCGGCAAAGCCGGAAGCATTAAAAGGCCTAAGCTGTATTAATGCGGCGGAAGAAAACAAACCACTATTTAAGGATCCGGAAGCATTTGTGGCGCGCATAAAGGAGATCATTTCTGCGCGCGAGCTTGTTACGGGTGATGAGCTTGAACTCAAAGATGGCCGCATTCTGGAACGGGATTTCGTGCCTATTTTCACTAATGGTAACTACAAAGGGCATTTATGGAGCTACACAGATGTTACGTTGCAACGCCGCTATAAGAATGATTTACAGCAGCAGAAAGAGAAATACAGCAGTATTATCGCTAATATGAATTTAGGCTTGCTCGAAGTAGATAATGAGGATCGTATTCTACTAGCCAATCAGAGTTTTTGTGATATCAGTGGTTTCAGTAAAGATGAGCTAATAGGTAAAAAAGCTGCAGCGCTTTTTATGAGGCCTAAAAGTCAAGAGATCATTCATAGTAAGACTAAAGTTAGAGCACAAGGAGTATCTGATTCTTACGAAGTTGAGGTGCTCAACAAAGCCGGGCAGAAGCGTAATTGGTTAATTAGTGGAGCACCCAATTTTGACATCAATGGAAAGCTTGTTGGTTCTATAGGAATTCATCTGGATATTACCGAAATTAAAAATCTAGAAGCTCAAAAAGATTTGCTTTTTGCCAATCTAGAAAAGAGTAATCGCGAACTTCAAGAATACGCACACGTGGTTTCTCACGATTTAAAAAGTCCGTTGAGAAGTATTAATGCTTTGGCCAATTGGATTAAGGAAGATAATTTGCAGCATCTTGACGATCAAAGTCTTGAGAATTTTGAAAATCTAGAAAATACCTTAGAAAAGATGGAAGCTTTAATCACAGGTATTTTAAATTACAGCAGTATTCAGCGCGATCATACTCAGGATGACGCAACAGATATAGGTAGTGTGATAGATGGCGTTACAGAGCTTATTCACATTCCTGATCATATTAAAATTAAGAAAGGCCCTATGCCTGTCATACCTATTGATCGTATACGCATTCAGCAGGTGTTTCAGAATTTGATCAGCAATGCAGTACGCTATTGTGATAAAGCAGAAGGCTGGGTGGAGATCAGGTATACCGAAGAAGCGCACCGGCACGTTTTTGCTGTTGAAGATAATGGGATGGGTATTGAACCGGCATATCACAATAAAATATTTAAAATCTTTCAGTCTTTGACTGATCACGAAGATTCAACAGGTATTGGTTTATCAATTGTAAAGAAAATAATTGATCTTTATCATGGCGATATTTGGTTAGAAAGTACGCCGGGTGATGGAACCACGTTTTATTTCAGTCTAAAAAAGTAAAGTAATGAAAATACAACAAGGCACACGCGATGCTTCTGGCAATTGGCGACATACTGATGTAGCAACGTCTCTCAAAGCTCCGCTTGTACTGGTGTTTTCAAACCGGTTTTTACTTGAAGATGATTCGATTTTCACACAATTGAGAGCGCAGTTTCCTGACGGGCATCTTGTTTTAGGATCCACTGCTGGTGAAATTACGGGGACTAATGTGCTTAGTGATGGTTTGGCTTATACTGCTATAGAATTTGAAAAGTCTGCTTTTGAGATCGTAAGCGCTTCCATTTTAGAACACAATAAAGAAAGTTTTGCTACCGGAAAAGTTCTTGCAGAGCGTATTAATAAAAACGGACTTAAACATGTTTTTGTTCTTTCTGAAGGAAGTTTTGTAAACGGGAGCGAACTCATTAACGGCTTGTCATCGGTTTTAGATGCTGATATTGCAATTACTGGAGGTTTATGCGGGGATGATGCTCGTTTTGAGAAAACCCTTTGTGGGTATAACCGGCCGGCTAAGGAAGGCGAAGTAGTGCTTATAGGCCTTTATGGCGACTCGCTAGAGATCAGTTTTGCCAATTATGGGGGTTGGTTTTCTTTTGGCCCAGAACGGCTTATTACAAAATCTTCTGGTAATGTGTTGTACGAGCTTGATCATAGACCTGCGCTGGATCTCTATAAAAAGTATTTAGGCGATAAAGCTTCAGAATTACCTCAGGCGGCATTACTTTATCCGCTAAGCGTTCAGTTTGAACATAAAAAAAATCCGCTAGTACGTACGATTCTCAACATAGATGAAGACACGAATGCGATGGTTTTAGCCGGTGACGCTCCAGAAGGTTCACGGGTAAATCTTATGATGGCTACCGTAGATGGTATTGTAGATGGAGCTTCTGAAGCGGCGAAGCGCGCAGTAGAACACCGAAATTCACCACCTGAATTAGCCATTTTAGTAAGCTGCGTAGGCCGAAAGTTGGTCATGCATCAGCGGGTAGAAGAAGAGATCGAAGAAGTATGCGAAGTGCTCGGAAAAAATACCACGCTTACAGGATTTTACAGCTATGGAGAGCTCGCTCCATTTGCCGACGATCGCATCTGCGAATTGCACAATCAAACGATGACACTAACGCTTATAAGTGAATAGATGAATAGGCTTTTACAACGACAGATACGGAAGCATTTATTAGAAAAAGGTGTTGAGCTTGATGAGCAACTTCAGGTATTTTTAGATGCTGTGAGCAGTTCGTATACCAATTACCAAGAGCAGTTGACTATGGTGCAACGTGCCATGTCTTTAAGCTCAGATGAGTTGTTTGAAGCGAATAAAAAATTACAGAAAGAAACTTCACAACAGAAAAATATTATTGAGAGTTTGACGCAGACCATTGCGGCACTCTATAAGTACAATAATCAGCTTGAGACGCCTAAAAAAGACAGTATTAATCTGGATGCGCTAGAACTTGCTCGTGTGATTGACAACCAGACACGTGAAATTATAGCTACCAATAAACATCGTGACGAATTACTCGCTCAACTCGAAAAGCAAAATGAGGAACTCAATGACTATGCGCATATCGTTTCGCACGACCTAAAATCGCCTCTCAATAATATCAACGCGCTTACCAACTTTATTATTGAAGATGACCGCTTATCTGAGGAGAGTATAGAAAATCTAGATCTTATTTTAGAGCACGTTGAGCATATGCATAACCTGATTCAGGGGATTTTAGAATATTCGGCTATTGATAAGGCGGTAGACGACAAACATGCTATTGATCTCAATCGCTTGGTTACAGATCTGCTGGCGACGATGCATACACCTAAACATATAGAAATTAGTGTGCTAAAGCACTTGCCTAAAGTTTATGGTAATTCGTTTAGGTTTCAGCAGTTGTTTCAAAATTTAATTCAGAATGCGATTAATTATAATGATAAAGCGCAAGGCGTCGTACGTGTAACTTTTGAAGAGCGCGATGAATGCTATGAATTTAGTATTGCGGATAATGGTAGAGGTATTGATCCTGCCTATCACGATAAGATTTTTCAAGTTTTTCAAACTTTAGAACAAGATGCTAAACACAAGGGTATTGGGCTTTCAATTGTATTAAAGATCATAAAATTCTATGGTGGAAAGATTTGGTTAAGTTCAAAACCCAAAGAGGGAACCACCTTTTATTTTACCTTGCCTAAACACTAAAATGACAAAGCCAAATTTAGATAAGATTAAGGAGATTGCCGGCGGAACTGCTAGCTTTGAACAGGAAATGATCAGCATCATTAAAGAAGAGCTTCCTGCTGAGCTTGAGCAGTATCAATTTCATTTAGAGCAAAATAATTTTAAACAAACTGCCGAAAGTGTTCATAAGCTAAAACATAAAATTAGTATCTTGAATATGGAAGAAGCTTACGCAACCGCAGCGGCTTACGAAAATGAGCTTAGAGCCGAAAACCCAACTTCTGCTCCAGCTTTTGAAAAAATCATTGATGAACTCAACGCTTTTGTCAAGAAGCTTTAAAACCTACTTATGAATTGCATTATAATCGACGATGAAGCTTTAGCACGTTCTATAATTCGCAACCACTGTGATAAAACCGCAGATGTTGAAGTGGTAGCTCAATTTGAGAATGCGATTAGTGCGATAAAATACCTGAATCAAAACGAGGTAGACCTTATCTTTCTTGACATTCATATGCCTGATTTTACAGGATTTGATTTTATTCAGACCTTAAAAAATCCGCCTAGAATTGTTTTGACTTCGTCTGATCGCAATTTTGCTATTGAAGCTTTTGAATATGAGTGCATCGTAGATTATTTAGTAAAACCTGTGGCGCTTCCACGTTTTTTAAAGGCTGTTCAAAAGGCGCAACAATTTGTGGCAAGTACAGAGCCTATTCTGGATACTTCGGTACAAAGCCAGCCGCAACAAGAGACTGAGAACGACCTGTATATAAACATTGATCGTCGTTTGATCAAACTTAATTTTGACAGTATTTTGATCATTGAAGCTAAAGGCGATTACATCTTGATTAAAACCGAAGGTAAAAATTACACCGTACACTCTACGCTCAAGAAAATAGAAGAAAAACTCCCTGAAAGTAAGTTCTTAAAAATACATCGTTCGTATGTGATCAACTATCACAAGATCATTGATATAGAAGACAATAGTGTATTGATCGCAAAAGACGTGATTCCTATCAGCAGATCTAATAGACCTATTTTAATGAAGCGGCTTAACTTGCTTTAACCCATTGTTGTGTGCAATAACCTATAAAAAGATTGAACAACTAATTGAAGTTTTAATCCTATCTATTCTTCCAACAATATTTGGATCCTTAATTACACTGTATATTACAGAAAAAGTAAAAGGAAGTATAAGAAATAAATTCGATAAAAAGATTGAATCAGTCAGGAACGGCTACAACACAGAATTGGCGAGATTAAACGCGGAATTAGATTTAATAAACAATCAGAATAATTTTAAATTCTCAAAGCTTCACGATAAAAGATTTGAAATATTAGAATTGCTTTATAAAGCATTAAATAAAAAATTAAAAAATCTACAAAATATATTTCTCCAGTAAAATATAAACCTGAACATCGAACATTTGAAGAATATGAAGATGAGTTATATAAAAATTATTATGATAAACATAATGAATTCGTGACGCTCTTCACAGACAATAAAATCTTTTTAAATGAAAAGATAATTGACTTGATTGACTCTTATTTAAAAGAAGAGTTAGAGATTTTCCACTCATATTACGAAAATCAATTTCTGACTAGAGCTGGAGATCGTCCAAACGCAGAAACAAGACTGAAAGCCTTCACGGCTTATAAAAAAGTACCGGAAATAATATCCCCTATTCTTAAAGAAATAGAAAGCGAATTCAAAGAAATATTGGAACGATAGGTTACAGCACAGAACAGCGGTTCGTCTCAAATTCTGGATTTTACAAAAAAGAACTAAATTAGATTTCTAACAAACTAAAGTGTTAGCCGACAAGTCCGCATCCCTATTCCCTCAACTTCCGATAACCGCAAACCGTTTTCCATCTAACGATACTTAAGAGCCATCTACCGAAAATCGATAAATTGGCTTGAGGTGGTCCTTTAATTTTGGATTCAAATCCAAGATTATGAGACTGCTATACTTACTTTTTGCGTTGTTTATTGTAACAGGCGCTGCTGCCCAAAACTTTAATTTTTTAGGAGATTATACAGCAGACGGAACGCCGCTTTACTTAGAACCTCAAGACGATTTCGTTAGCCCGGAAACGCTTCAAATGGTATCCAATTCTCTACCAGAATCTTTTCCCGTACCTATTTATAATCCGCATTACATTTCTAGCGGATACGACACAGATATTATCGTGCAGGAAGATGCTGAGGTTTTTGTAACCTTTGTCGCTGAAGGTGCAGGATATAAAAACGTACTTGGGTTTTATACTTATGATGTTAATAACCCATTAGATCGTGCGCCTTACGATCACGAGATCACGATTGTTTTTCCTAATGTTTCGGCAAAATGGTCTGGAGGTAGCCTCGTTGCAGGTAATAAAGTAAAACTAGGATCGTTTGAAGCAGGAACTGGTATTGGCTGGGTGTTGTTAGCAAATGCCTGGCAGTCTGAAGTGACTTGGGGATTATGGCAATTATATTCAAATCCTGATTTTAATCCCGAGGCGCAAGAAGATTTACGGTATCATAATGTATTGCTCAATGACCCCGTCAATGAACGTATTATTTTGGGTTTTGAAGATATACGCCGCGATTACGGTTCGTGCGATCAGGATTTTAATGATGCCTTGTTTTATATTTCAGCAAACCCGTATAGTGCTCTTGAAACCCGAAATTACGCCGATGTAGATTCTGCTACTAAAGTCAATTCTGCTTATGATGGAGGTTTAGAGAGTAATGGAGATCTTTCAACATTGATCGCAAAGCGAAATCTCAAGCGTACGCAAACTGCTGATCATAAAAATACTAAAGCTGCGCAGCGTAAATTCAATAAAAGCAAGTTTCCCTCAAAAAATGGAAATTCCAATCTGGCAAGCTATTTTGGGGAGTCGGCACTTTTTGGGACAGAAGAAGCAGCGATTGCTAGTCCGTCTGATTTACAAGAAATAACAAATGCTTCGGGCGTATTTGCGATCGACTATTATCAGGAAGCAGACCGTGTTGCAGCAGGCTTGTTGTTAGAAACGAAAGATGGCGTTTATGATCACGCAAAAACCATTTGCGATCGCTTGAATGGGTCTTCCTTAGAAGATATTAGAACGTTTCAATTACGCGGGCATACCCTATTTTGGCTAAAATCAAACGCGCCAATGGGAACCTAGAATACGCCGTTAGTTTTTCGGTAAATCATAAATCGAACAATCCTACGGTTTACAGTTTTTGGAATATAGATCAGTATCCTCAAGCTGATTATCTCAATTTTCAATTCTGGGGAAAGTCTGTAGGGCAGGTGAGCGCTTTAGTGAATTATACCCTTGATGTTTTTGAGCAATCGCAACCTTTAGCGGCGGATACAACGGTAGATAAACTTCCACAGGTTTTTGTAAAAAGTGGATATTATTACGATGGAAAATTAATGCTTAACGTACAAAACAAAACTGGCGTTACAGGCATTAGCACACGTGCAAATATTCATCCTACAGAAACCGAAGCTTTATATACTCAAGAGCATTGGGTGGCTTTGAGCGGGGCTTATGAGGAGCAGATCGAAATCACTACGGGGCATCTTTTTGACGCGGGGATAGCGCTTTATGATACACAGAATCCAACATACGATGCCTTATATCTAGCTGATGGACCTTGGGGCATTGATTACAAAGAAGAGGAAGTTTACGTCAATGATTTTAAGGTGATGCAGCCTCAGGAAGAAACTCAAGATGCAGAATATCTTGTGGAGCGAGAAGTAACAGTCAGCGCTGAGGTTAAAGGAACTTTAAACATTTTTAGACATCTTTTAGCAGGCGAACTTGCGCTAGATGTGCACGATCTTTCGGCTTTAGAATTTAGTGTTAAGGCTAACGCTCCTATTGAAGTTATCTTGGTTCCGGCACAGCTTGAAGATTGGAGTCAGCGGTTGCGCTATGTGATCCCCGAAACTTCGACCGAGCAGCATTTTATTATTCCATTTGATGCTTTTGAAGACGGCTCGGGAGCCTCTCAGTCGCTTACCGCGATTCGTAGTGTAGTCTTTTCAATACAAGGCGATTTTGTAAATAGTACTTCGGTACAAGTTGATTTGAAAAGCGTAGCGTTCAGTACTAATCGCACTTTGTCTAACGAAACTTTTAAAGAAGAAATTCAGCTTGCAGAAGTGCATAACTTTCCTAATCCATTTACTGCGTATACATTGATCAAATTGCCTCAACCGGCTAATGAGGCGACGCTTGCTGTAATAGATCTAAGCGGAAGAGAAGTACTGCGGAAGAAAGAAAACCCTATCGGAAATAATGATGTGTTACGCCTGGATCGTAACGGACTTGCCACCGGGATGTATACCTATAAAGTCATCACCGAAGCAGGGCAAACCTACAAGGGAAAGTTACTCGTGAATTAAAAATATAGTGGTTGTTTAGTTTGAGAAAAGGATGGTGCTTCTGGTATCATCCTTTTTTTTTAGACAACATAGTTTCAATTGGCTTCTTTCGTATAATCGCAAGCAGCATCAATACTCAATTTTAGGTTTATATTTTGATAGTTGAGTAACTGCCATTGCATATCCTTTCGATCATAATAATCTATAAAGTACTTCCAGTAGAAGATTCCGTTTGGGAGGTTTTGCGTGGTTTTCCATTCTTCAAAAGCGGTAGCGTAGGTCAATAGCGGCAAATGAAATGAAGTTTCAGGAGCTATAATGTAAAGCAACGTTCCGGTTTTTTTCCTCTTAGCCCTTCTGGGATTGTTTGCGGCTAGCGTGTAATATTGATATTGAAGACCATCGATCAAGGTATCTTTTGCACGGCTAAGGTCATAATGTTTAGTCTGATAGGTATACGCATTGCGATAACTGCGAACAAATTTACACGGAATATTAATCGCAATTGCCTGATCAAATTCCTCCTTAAGAAAACTCACCTCAAACTGAAGTCCGTTTTCGTCTTTAAAATTTAACAGGTAGTGTAAACTGTCAGGTGCTGTAAGCACTCCGTGATAGCTGTTGTCTTTAGAGTTGGTTAAGTAGGTAACCGTTGCGATACTGTCCTGCGTATAAAAAGGACGGTTTTTTATAGGAATCGAATCATTAAAAAAGGTTTGCTGGTATTCCAGGCGATAGTCAAAAGTGTAGTCTTTCTGGCCAAAACAAAAGCCGGTATACAGGAATAGGAAGAATAACGTAAAGTGCATTGAAAGTAAATCGTTTACTTTATCAATATACACATTACGATTAAAAAAATCGGTAGTTATTTTATTCAGCAGTTTGTTTAAATAAAGGTTTAGCTGAAGGAATCCAGCGCAGTTTAAAGCCCAATTCTCCAAATTCGAATCCGCTGGCAACTGCCGAAGCTATATTGCTGTATTTGCCGTAGCAGCCCAATTGAAACTGCTTACTTATAGAATAGGTCGCATTAAGCTCAGCTCTAAAAATCGAGGTAGCTTCTTGATCCTCCACATATTGTTGTCCGCCTGCTGCAACGCTATGAATGCTAAAGTGATCACCAACTTTTAGCATCAGATCTGCAAAAACCTCAGCCGCTTGGTAGCGTTCTGGACTAAAATACAATTCACTAACCTGATTTTTATAACTCAGATATTGATAGTTGAATCCCATTTTTAAAGCCGGTTTTCGGGTAAGGCTGTAGTATAATGAAGTAAATAGCAGCTTGCGGTTATTGGCATCAGATTGCGCGGTGTAAATCATTGAGGTGTAACAACCTAAACGTGTAGTAATACCCCAATTATAATTAACAAAATAGTCATTTAAAACTATTTTTTCTTCTAAAAGCGCAGCATTAAAATTTTGAAGGGCACGGCGGTAGCCTAGATCCAGATGCAGTCGTTTTACCGGTTTAGTTTTAAAAGTAAGCGCTCCCTGAACATCGGTATATTCTTTATCAGTGGTGATGGCTTTGATGAGTCCGCCTTGGGCTTCTAAAGCATAACCCGGAGTAAGTCTATAGTTAACTTGAGACCCTAACTGATATGATTGGGCTTCCTGACCGCTAAGCGCATTGCGCGTGATACGATATCCATAATTAGCACTCGCTTTTAAAGCTGTAGAAAAAGGAATTGTCGTGGCTACACCATAACTGTAAGCGATGTTCTCTCCATTATCTTTGGTGATGCAGGCCATTGCATCGATAGTAGGAGCATACTCTAAATCTAGGGCCTCTACCAATCCTTGCGCATCCTTTTGATCCTCATAATAGTTTAAGGTTTGCTGTGCATAGTGATAAGCTTTTTGAGGATCGTCAGCGGCACGATAGGCATTGGCGATCCCTAGGTTTCCGTCAAACGAGGTGCTGTCTTGCGCTAAAATAGTTTGATAAGCAGTTATCGCCTTTTTAAAATCACCGGTGTACATCCCAAACATTGCATTCAAAGCAAGTACCTTTGAATTGCTTGTACAAACAGAATCTAAATGTTTTAGTTCACGTTTAGCTTCGGTGTATTTTGCATTCCAGATTAAGGCTTGTGTATAGCGTTCGGATGCTGCCAAAACAAGCGTAGAATCTTTTATGGCTGCAGATTTCTTTTTGGCTTCAAAAGCATAAACCAATGCTTTTTTGTCATTTTCTTGTAAATGCGATACCAGCGCAAGACCTATTGCGCCTTCAACCTGTTCTTCTTTAGTCTGATTGAAATTTTGATATAGATTTGCAGCCTGCTCGTAGTTTTTGGTTTCTAAATAGATTGAAATCTTATTAAGCTGAGTATCTCGGTCTTTAGGAAAATCAATGAAGTTTGAATCTAAATAGGTCTGTGCAAGAATTGCCTTACCCGCCTTTGAAAGCAATACAGCATAGACCAGGCGTATGTATTTCTGAGATGTTTTAGCACTTAAATTTTCAGGATGAATGGCTAGGGCTTTAGAGATATAGATAAGTGCTTCAGGATACTTTTTTAAATTAGATAAGGTGTTGGCATAACCTAAAAGCGCCCCGAAATTTTCTGGATATTCGATCACTAGGTTCTTATAAATAGGAGCTGCTTCTTCAAAGCGGTTATTCCATAGGAAGGCTTCAGCATAGTTTAATGTTATCTCGAGATCTCCGGGATATTCGGCAAGCATTTTTTTAAAAAGGCCTAAAGCTTCGGAAGGGTTTCCGCCTAAGCCCAAAGCCCGTGCGTAACACAATTGAGCAGTTTTATTCTGTGGAAATTCTTCTAATACTTTCTCAAAGAAAACTTGAGCCTCTTGATTTTTGCCTGTTTCCAATAGGGCAAAACCCTCTTGCATTTCCTGCGCCTGAATGCTTACAAATAAACTAAAGCTTAAACAGCATAAAAATAGTGTTCTCATAACTACGATTTGGTTAGAGCAAGTTAGCGGTGAAACCTATTTTTTTAATCTACAGGTATTTACCGCTTATCGAAGCTTAAGCGCAACTCAAGGAAAACACTAAAACAGGAACCCTCAAAGTGGGCAACTATACATGCTGTTTAAGGATTATTTCTTGCAAAATGCGTGACTTTTAAAAGTTTTACTAATTAAAAGCTGTTTGACTTATAAAAGGAAACCATTCATCTATAGTAAAATTCCAATGACCGAAGTAGCGCATTTTTGCAAAATGCTTCCGCAGATATTTGCTTCATAATCTTTAAAATCTTTGTGTTATGTATTCATTTATCACTACTTCAGAAACTATTCAAATACGTGGAATTTTAAAAGTGCAGTCTGTTGGTGAACTGGCAGCAACGATCAATGAAGATTTTAGATCGCAGAAAAAGATCGTCATTGACCTTAGTCAGTTGCACGAACTCACTTTGCGCACGGTAATGAAGTTGATCACGTTGCAAAATCATTACCGCAATAGCGGGAAACTGGTGCTGTTCAAAGGGCTGAATAATAAGTCGGTTAGTGGCACATTTGGCCTTGCCGGAAAGCGTTACCTATTAGGAGTCGCTTAAACTAAAAATCTCTAAGAATTCGGTTATGATAGCGATACCTTTTGCACGATTAAAAATAAGTGCACAGCAACTTTTTATGCTCAGTGCGCTAGTAGTAAACGGCGGAAACTACCTGTATAATTTACTTCTTGGCCGTTTGCTAGGACCTGAAGCTTTTGCAGATGCAGCAATATTGGTAACACTCTTATTAGTATTATCATTTGCCGCAATGACTTTTCAGTTGGGAACGGCACGTTTTATCGCTTTGTTATCTGAAGAAAAACAACCGGTGTTTCTCAATAGAATCCAAAAATGGAGTTTACGTTTTGGGTTAGTACTAGGATGCATTTTTATTGTTTTTTCCAGCTTTATGCAGGAAGTGTTTCAAACTTCATCTCAAGCCATGTTTGTGGTTTTTGGATTATCCGTTCCGCTTTATTTTGTGATGAGCATCAACCGCGGAATATATCAAGGAAAAGAGCAGTTGATCAGTCTGGCAAAAACCTATCAGATCGAAATGTGGAGCAGGCTTGTGCTCACCCTGCTTTGTATTTTGCTATTCAAAGCGCAGCCTGCGGTAGGAGTCGCACTAGGCGTTAGTTTATCTTTGATTGCAGCACAGTTTCCACGCGCGAAGGATAATGCTAAGAGTAAAAGAGTAGGAGTCTTGACCCAAACAGAACAGCGTGAAATTCTTCAGTTTTTTGTTATTACTGCGTGTTATGAAGGAACTCAGATCCTTATAAATAACAGTGATATACTTTTAGTCAAGCACTATTTTGATGCCTATCAAGCCGGCTTATACACCTCTCTGGCTTTGATAGGTCGGGTGGTCTACTTTGTTGCCTGGATGTTTGTTATGTTGCTTTTACCCGAAGTCGTGCGTAAACACAAAGCAGGAGAATCTACCCGAACCATTCTTTTTAAATATGTAAGCTACATAAGCATTTTGGCACTCAGTATTGTGGTCGCGTGCTTTTTATTTCCCAATTTGATCGTGCAAATGATGTTTGGCGAGGCGTATGTTTCCGTAAGTCATCTTTTAGGGCCTTATGCTTTAGCTACCGGATTGTTTGCTGTGGCCAACTTGTTTACCTACTACTTTTTATCCTTAGGAAAGTATATGCCCGTCTACCTAAGTTTTATTGATGGTTTTTTGCAAATAGGAGGAATCATTCTAATGCACAACAGCCTAGAACAGGTGGTTTGGGTTCAAATAGGAAGCATGGCCCTATTGCTTATCATTCAGGTTTTGTACTACTTAAAAGCGTATAAAATACATAAAACCGCTTAACTCTCTGGAAGTTCCATTCGTCGACAGTAAGCGGTGATCAAACGTTTTCTGGCTTTTTAAGAGTGGTATTCTTCTCAAATTTGAATCATAATTAAACACCAAATCTTATGAAACTAGCCGTTGTTACTGCCTTTCCGCCCAGCAAAGCTACGCTTAACGAATATGCGTTTTATTTGGTACGTGCATTGAGAATGCATCAAGAGGTTGACGAGATCGTGTTGCTTGCGGATGTTGCTGCCGACGTTGCCGAAAATCATCTGGATGTTTCAGGTTGCAAAGTGCGCGTGATCAAGTGCTGGAGTTTTAATGCGTACAGCAATCTTCCTAATGTTTTAAAAGCGATTAGAGAGGAGCAGCCAGACGGGGTGTTGTTTAATCTTCAGTTTATGAAGTTTGGAGACAAAAAGATTCCTGCAGCTTTAGGCTTGATGCTTCCCGGTATGTGCAAATTGATGCGTATTCCTTCGGTGGTGTTACTTCATAATATTTTAGAGGAAGTTGATCTTTCCGCAGCTGGCATAACACAGAACAAACTCTTACAACGAGCATATAATTTTATAGGAAGCCAGCTCACTCGGTTGCTGCTACGAGCAGATTATGTGGCCCTTACCATCAGTAAATATGTAACTATTCTACAGAAAAAATATAAAGCAACTAATGTAGGATTGATTCCGCACGGAACTTTTGAGTTGCCTCAAGCTCCTAAATATGACTTACCGCAAGGCCCCTTACAGGTAATGACTTTTGGCAAATTTGGCACCTATAAAAAAGTGGAGATGCTTATTGAAGCGGTACAGCGCTTACGTCAATGCACCGACTTAGATATTGAGATCGTCATCGCCGGGACTGATAATCCTAATGTGAAAGGATATCTCGAGGGTGTGAAAAAGCAATTTGCACACGTTGCTCAACTTCGTTTTACAGGTTATGTCGCCGAAGAAGATGTCCCTAAATTGTTTGCAGATAGCGCAGTGGTCGTATTCCCCTACACGGCTACTACGGGAAGCAGCGGAGTACTGCATCAAGCAGGAAGTTATGGTAAAGCAGTGGTTATGCCAGATTTGGGAGATCTGGGCATTCTCTCACGCGAAGAAGGCTATGAGGCTCAGTTTTTTGAACCTAATGATGTTGAAGATTTGGCAGAATCTTTAAAGATCGTTTTAGAAAATGAGACCTTGAGAACAGCTATGGGACACGCAAATTATAAGGCTGCCACTGCCTTACCAATGACTACGATCGCTGATAAATATGTGCAAGTATTTAAACGATTACAAAATATAGAGGAAAATGATCTAGACACCGAACTCGTGTCTGCTTAAGAAGCACCTCATTCGACTTCGATTTGGTTGCAAACCCCATTCGCTATCCCTAAAAGCGTTTGGGGTTTCTTTTTTGTATTACCAAAGAGGTGATTATTCCAGTTTATTTAGTTGTGCCAAAAGTGGTTAAAGGGATTCTTTAAAAACCTGAGCAGCTTTTTTATCGGTGGTATTTTCTTTCAAGATACCGAAATGCTTTTGAGAAGCTTTGCGCCAGGGAAGCCGGCCTACTACACCTGTGGGAACCTCTGTGTAATCATAAAGCGTCCATACCGCAAAGTGTAGATTTTTCTGTTTTAAATCGTATAAAAAGGTGTTGTAGTATTCGGCCTGTTTTTGCTCTGATGCTCCAAAAGGATTCCAGATACCACGATATGTTGAAAGTCCGAATTCTTGAAGCATTAGTGGCTTGTTAGTAGCTTCTTTTAATGTCGTGTAAGCAGTTTCAAAGTTTTCGAAGTCTTGATAATAATGAAAGCTTACCAGATCAACCTTTTCTGCCAATGTAACGGCAGCTTCAGGAGTTGACCACCCAATAGTTACCGGTGTTTCGGGATCTAAGCTTTTAATATGGTCCAACTGATTTTTCAGCCAAAAGTTAACCAAGTCTTCACCGCGATTTTTATAATCTAGATCGGGTTCATTTTTGATGTCCCAAGCCAGAAGCGCCGGGTGTGCTTTGAAGGTATTGATGATCGTTGCCGCGTGCTTAAATGTATTAGGCATATCTAAAACCGAATAATCGCCGTAAAAGTCAAAAAGCGTAATAATCACGTTTAATCTGTGTTCCTGAGCAAGATCTAGCAATACGTTTAGTTTGTTGAGTTTATCTTCAGTTACATCTGCAGCGCCAAAATCTTCATAACCTATAAAAATGCGAATGGTGTTGAGGTGAAGCGCTTTTATCTTTTTAAAATCTGCAGCGAGTGTTTCAGGATTAAAAGAAGTTCCAAAGGTATCCCAGGCATTTTCTTGTGGATAGTAATTCACGCCTTTAATCCACTTCGGAAGTCTTTTCTGCGGAATATTGACCACTGAATCCTTTACCGATTTTTTAGGGATGCGCACCAGTTGCCGAATGCGCCAAAACCCGTCTTCAAGCAACATAATGACTCTGTAATCTGAAGTATCCCGGGTTTGAAGCATCAGTTGATCTTCAGAAAAAACACGTTGCACCTCCAGTACATTTTGATCTGTAAAACTGATGAGTTGTCCATCGGCGCTATAAAATTCTAAAAGTAGTTCGTGATTGAGCGAAGTACTTTCTATACGAGTTTGTGCGGCATTATTTTCAGTAAGAATTCGGCTTATTTTTTCTCGAGCATTAGCGGTGTAATAATCTGCAATTCCTTTAGTCTCTCCAGTAGCTAAAGCAACCTCGCGTACATACCAAGCATTTAAATAATCTTGAGCAACGCGCTTTTTTGTAGGTTTTTCAATCGGTCTGCTTGGGTTGACGGTATCTTTCCAAACAAGCTGAGGCTTATAAACCGGTTCAGCGCCTAGAGCCAGATTGAGCATTTTACTTTTATCGGCACCTGTGTTGAGATAGGAAAGTATACTGCTGATCCCGGAAACCAACAGCAAATTCAATCCTATAAAAGAAAGAATCAACAGTGCACGATATATGTTTTTATTTTGATTTTTCAATGGATTGCAATAGACTCTAGCGTTTGGGTTACACCCAAAACCTGTACTTTAAAAGTATAAGTTCCTGATTGATAAACAGCAGGATCGAGATAAAAAGATGCTGTTCCGGTCTGTGTTTTTTGTATTAACGTGTAGGTTTGATTTTCATTTTCAACGACGAGCTTTACGCGTGTACCTTCGGGCACAATTTGATTAAGTTTTCCGTTGAGCGGACCAACGGTTAAGATATTTTCAGTTGCATTCCATGTCTTGGGAATAGTATCAAGAGCCGCGGAAAAGCTAATCGGAATAATGTTACTTGTAGCAATCCCAGTTATGAATGCTTGAATTTCCCACTGCTGCGGTTGTTCAGGATGTTTGATCTGAGCGGTAGCGCTTCCATTTAACGTGTTTCCAGTAGCTTGTAAAATTCCGCCGGTATCGGTTTTGATAAGGAAGTTGACTAAAGCTCCATCTGGAATTGTATTTCCAAAACGATCTTTGATAACATCGGTTTTTAGAACTGAAATTTGATCTGCATCTGCAAAGTGATGTGTGCGCTCAACAGTTATACTGAAATCTTGCGCCAAATTTGCATTCACATAAATTGTCTGAAGTTTAGAAGAGACATCTTGTAGCTGGGCGGCGTTGAAGATGCGGCCGGTCTCTTTGGTTGAAAAAATATTCTTCCACGCAATACTATTTTGAATCTCAATTTTTTCGGTTTGTGTTTTACTATTAAAACTTGTTGTGAATGCAAGTTCTGTGTGATCAGGCAGAACATTGTCGTAACGATCAGTAGGGATTAATGTAACCTGCGCATAATCGCTACCGCCGGCAGCAATGCGTTGCGGACCAAGATACGATTCAATAGTGGCTATTTTGTTGGTGTCAGCTACAATGGTGATCGATCCTTTTTGAAGTTCAGCATTTTTAATCAATACCCAATTCAATTCTCCTGCGGAAGTTTGTATAGCTTCTGGCACTGTAAATGTTTTGACAGCTTGTTCAGTTTCAGGACTTACGAGCATAGTTCCCAAATTGGAGACTAGCAACAGTTTTAAGTCAGATGCTTCTGTTTTAAACTTTAACTGAATCACATCACCTGCTACAAAAGTACTTTTAGTTGTAAGTAATTTTATTTGCGAGACAGGAGCAGTTTCCGGTTGAATTGTAAAACTGAAGACAACAAAAACGAATATATATAAGACAGCTTTTTTCATCGCGGATTTCCTAAAAATGTATTGATCTCTAATTTTACAAAGCTTCCATCCTTCAGTTTGACGTGCGCTGCTTTTTGTTGCTCGGTTTGGCGCTCGGGCACCACTTTACGAGCGATTTCTTGATTAGACAACCCATTTACATAAATCGCTTCCATAGCATCACTAATGAGTTGTCCAGACTTTTTATTCAAAGCTATCTGTACTTCTTGCTGGCGTTGCTGCCGGATTCCTTCCTGTAAAAAATGATGATCTACCCACGTCAAGTTGTGCTCACGATCATAATACGAGACCAACACCTGCGGAATAGTCGCCTGCTGCGTCCCGGGATTGAACAAGGTGGTGTACAATTGGTTTTCTTCTAATGAAAAATCATTTACAACCACCCGTTTATACAAATCAGTATTTGCCACATTTGCCGAAACGTGTAAGTCAAAAGTGACCGGTTTTCCGTCTAATTCTACCGGAGTAAATTGGTCCGGATTAAAGGTGAGCGGTGCGTGCTCATCTGGTTTTAACCAGGCCGTACCTTCAAAAGCAATTTTAAACGAAGTGATCTCTTTAGGCATTAGCTTATGCTTCATCTCATATTTTGCATTAAAGCTCGCAAGAGGCAAATCTTGGTCGTCATAAAGCGTTCCCTTTATAGAAACATTAGCCGGAAGGTTATCTATATTCTGCAGTTCTCCCAAAATAATATAAGCACCATCTACTTGAAGCAATCGCGCCGAAAGTACCTCGAGCACAGGCTGCTTGAGAATATCTTCGTGATAAGTTTGTTCTGAAGTAATACGACGCCTGCCGTGGTTGTAAAAATCAGTTTCGTTAGTTGTGATCAGTTGGTCAGGAGGTAAGTCAAGATCAGGATTTTTAGGAATTACATACCATTTTTGATGCCGTTGAACGAGTTCAAAATCTTCTTGAGTTGGAATAAGTTCTAGCGGAGTGATCCATTTAGCATAAGCGGTAGCTCTTGCGGTGGAGTCGGTCTGATTGGTGATCTCAACAGCAATCGCATCAAGTTTCGCATAACTGTTCAGGAGACCATCTGTGACAGCAAATTCGAGCATAAATTGATCCAGATTTTTATCACTTTTGGGATCAAAGTAGGAATAAGCACGCTCTAATTCTTTAAAGTCTAAAGCGTCAAAATAAGCTTCAACTACATTTTTTGGGGAAAGTTGGTCTGCATTTTTTAAGTAAAACGAATAAACCCCCAGACTGAAACAAACAAGGAGAAGCACACCATATACGTGCGCGATATTAAAAAGCAGTTGGTTTCTTTTCTTTGAAGTTTTAGCCGAAATAGTATAGTCGTTTGACCATTGCATATACGCTGGGAGCTGAGGTTTACTAGACCGAAGCGCGCGCAGCCAGATCGATTGAACATTAATGATAAATGCGATTACCACTGTAAGCAGCGGGATGATCCCCCACATTAATATGAGCACCAGAGGAATATCATCCTTTGGGATGATCTCAGGCATTGGGGCAACGCCTAATTTCTCCCAAACCATAATGCCATTCTCAAGCAATCCCAGGCGTTGCCAACCTGAAAAGTAGAGAATAGGGTCATAAAATTTATCGTTAGAGAACACATATTTTAGGTGATATTTCTCAGGAATGGTTAAAAATTGCTGCAACGAACCAATACCTTCAATTCCTCTAAATTTAGAATTCTCGAGTCGCTCGATCGCTCTGGTGGTAAGTTCAGGTAGCCTGCGCGCCGAATGGTAGTTACCATCAACCGTCATCGCATCTGTTTGGGCAGAAAGCCATGCGATTTGATCACCAAAACCTAGCGGCAAAAACCGCCATTTGTAATGCTGATCCTGATTGAGGAAATTCACAATAGGCAGCATATTTATAGGATCAGGTTGCGAGGGTCTGAAGTTATTTAAGGTCATTGTGAAGATCATCGTTCCTAAAAAGAGCGCTGCGAGCAGACCGGCAAGAATGCGATGATACAGACCGCCTAGTTTGGTGCTCAAAAAGCTTTTGTAATCTCCTTCGGCAAAACGATAGGCAAACTCTCCAAACAAGGGTAACACCATAATACTTCCCCATAATGTGAAACGGTCTAAAGTGAGAATATTAAAGGCATTGTTACCTAAAATCATTTTAGGGATCGGCGTTGTGCCGCCGCTTCCCAATATCGTAAGCATCGTGAGGGAAAGGCCAAAAAACAAATAGCGTTTACTGTAATAGCGGTAAAAAAAGTACGGCAGTAAAAGCAACAAAATACCCCATGGAATTAAGAAAAATACGAGTCCGCTAGAAGTAACTTCCAGAAAATTATCCCGTGAACCGTGCGGTATTGGTACTTGGGTTATGGGATTATTCTTGGTGTTTACCCAATACGGTAAAATACATACGATTATTAAAGCCAGCGCAGAAAATCCAAAAGCGATCATTCTTTTTAATAGGCTGAAAAAGGCTTTCAGAAAAACCGCGAACGTAACGTCTTTCATTCGGTTTACTCGCGTACGCGCATGATCCATAATCGCCATTCCTATCAATGGAAAAATGAAGAATACCATCCCAAAAATTGGAGTAACGTGATGTGAACACACCGTCACGGCCAATAAAGAAAGTGAGGTTAAAAAGTATTTTATGCGCCCGGTGGTCAGCCAAAGATAGATTTCGGGTAAAGCGTGCATAAGGATCGAAACACCAATGATGCTGGGCAACTGCCCAAAAATGTGTAGTGTTTCAACAAAAGACGAAGAAAATACAGCCAGAATAGCTGCATAGCCGGCTGCGTGTGCACTTGCGGTGATGAGTAAGGCAAAACGATATACGCCGGTTATGAACAGGATGACGCCAAGGATAGCAACGGTGAACATCCCAAATTTTAAACCGCCAATTAAAGATAATATAGCGATAGACTGATGCACGAGAGGAGGATAGCCCATCACTGTAAAACCGGTGTACCAGCTGTAGTTCCACGGTTCAAACCAATACGAGGCATAATGATCTGCAAAAAATAAATGAATCAGCGCATCGTAAGTTCCTTCTAGCGTAAAAAAGATGCTAAACCCATGAAAGGCAACACCGATCAACAGCGCGATAATCAAATATCTGTTTGGGGTGTTTTTCATGAATATTAAAGCTATAGGAATGTTTGTATTTCTTACATAGCTAAGATAAAACATTCGATGAATGACTCATCTGTCGATGAATGGTTTTCAACTAAAGTAGGAGTTTAACCGTCGAAAATCAAGCTTTTAGCCTTCCGGACCCCGATATGTTTGTGGTGTATTTAATCTGAATCACCTAAAACAATTCTTATGAAAACTGCTATTATCATCCCGTGCTATAACGAAGAAAAACGCATTGACACCAAAGCTTTTGAAGCCTTTATTCAGTCTACAAATTCATATCACTTATGCTTTGTAAATGACGGAAGTAAAGATCAGACTTTAGATGTGCTTAAAAATATTCAGCAAAGTAATCCTGATAAGGTTACTGTTATTGATATGAAGCGCAATAGCGGCAAAGCAGCAGCGGTACGCGCAGGTGCCAGATATCTTTATAGTAAAACAAATGTGCGTCATATAGGTTTTATGGATGCTGATCTCTCAACAGATTTTGAAGATTTTACAGCTCTTGATCATACCTTAAAAACCAACGCACAGTTAAAAATGGTTTTTGGGAGCCGTGCAAAAGCAGAAGCCGGGATCGAGAAAGATCCTTTTAGAGCATTTTTTTCTAAAGTGATCAAATTTTGTGTGTTTTTGATCTTGGGCCTGCCCATTCAAGATACGCAATGTGGCGCTAAGGTGTTTAATCGAGAATTGGTTCCTGTGATCTACGGGAATCGGTTTTTAAGCAAATGGCTTTTTGATGTAGAAATGTTTATAAGACTGAAGCACTTTTTAGGTGGAAAACAAGAAGTAATGCGTGCTATTTATGAGCAGCCTTTGCAACGCTGGGTACACGTTGAGGATTCAAAATTAGGTATTAAAGATGCGCTTGAAATTCCGCTAAGATTATTAAGCATTTGGTTTAACTACAGTATCTGGGCGCTTACCAATACGTTAGTTACTGCCGAAGAACAAGAAGTCTTAACTGAGGTGTATACATTTCCGTTAGCTGCTTAACTTCAATTTAATTAGGTGCTGTTATAACAACTTAAATTTGTGTTTTAGATTTTCACGATACACGCGCCCTACGTTTAAAGTTTTGCCATTACTAAGCTGAACTTGTGCACTAGAGAACTTCGTGATACTTTTAATATTTACCAAATACGATCTGTGAATGCGTACAAAATTACTTGCCGACAGTTGTTCTTCCCAGTAGGCTAAGGTTTCATTTGATAAATGTGTTTTAGAGGTAGAAACGAACTCTGTATAGTCCATATCTGCTTTGATATAGAGCAAATGGTCAAGTTCTACTTTAATATGCTCATACCCACTTTTAATAAAAATAAGGCGTTCTTCTGGGGTTGCTTCCGGTAGTAGCTCTACCGGTTTCTGAACTTTATTCACCGCTTTGAGAAAGCGTTCAAATGAGAAAGGTTTCAGTAAATAGTCCACTACGTCAAGTTCGTAGCTTTCTATAGCATAATCAGAAAATGCCGTGGTTAATATAACTTGCGGAGGATTACTCAGGATTTTTAAAAAATCAATACCCGAAAGTTTAGGTAAATGGATGTCGAGAAAAATCAAAGAGACGTTATGCTGCTTTAAAAACTCAAGCGCATCTATACCGTCTGTGAAACTTCCCTTTAAGGTCAAAACACCACAATCTTTAATATACTTTTCTAAAACTCTTTTGGCAGGCGCCTGGTCTTCTATGATTATACAGGATAAAGTAGTTGCGGGCATAGCGTTAACTTTTGAGTTTCATAGTGAGTTGCACAACAAAGAGCTGCGCTCCTTTATCAATAGTAAGCGAATAATCTGTACCATAAATAAGGTCGAGCCGCTTTTTTACATTTTCTAGTCCGATGCCTTGTGCTAAGCTGTTTGTATTGGTTTGTTTAGAATAGCTGTTACTGCATTTAAAGTGCAAAACACCGTCTTGAGAGGTGATGCTTACGTGAATCTTAATATTATCTTTTAAGCTTGAAGAACTGTGTTTAAAGGCATTTTCTATAAAAACAGGTAAGATCAGGGGGGCGATTTGCTGCTGAAGATTTATGTTTTTAGAAACTTCAAAATCAACCTGCGCTCTACCTTCTAGCTGCAATTTGTTCAGATTAATATAATCAGCCAGATGATCAATTTCTTTAGACAATAATACAAAATGCGCTTTGCAGTCATAAAGCATATACCGCAGTACATTAGAGAGTTCCAAAATGATCTTTGGAGTGCGTGTGGAGTTTTCGATGGCATACGCATACAGGTTGTTGAGGTTGTTAAACAAAAAATGCGGATTGATCTGCGATTTCAGGTATTGCAGTTCGCTTTGTTTTACAAGATCTTTAAGTTGATCAACCTCTTGTTGTTTCCGCAACGCATCCCAGGTGAATTTAAATCCAGAAAGTATAACTATGGTGGGCAGTATCGCAGCCAGACTGTAAAAAATTCCGGGGAAATTGCTTCCACGTGTGTCCGGGTAGTAGATTTTTTCGATGACCAACTCTTCTAAGATGATGACCAAAGTGAGCAGCCCAACAATCCATAGACCAAATTGTAAGTATCTTTTGGTATACAAATAACGCGGAGCTACCCAATAACTTATAAAAAGCGCCACCAGCGCATAATTCAGAAAAAATACAATTTCCGCAGGAATGATATCTACTTCAACCTGATCTTCTATTCGCTCAAACGAATAAAAAATAAACACCATAAAATAGATGATTATCTGAAATAAAATCTCCCAGATACCCAAGGGTCTTTTCAGTAAAAACTTAGCCATGAGCCAAATATAGTTTTATATAAAAACATCTTAGAATAAAATCTGGCGAACTTCGATTATACCACCCTTAGCAACCCTAATACCGGTGTAAACGGCAATTTAAGTTCATTCTAGGCCGCCCTTGTCGTTTACAGGTTTACTTCAGTCGTTTGCCAATATTAATGTGCTACTTCTCAATAGGTTTTGCTCCTTTGCATTCAAACCTAAACAATCAATTTATGCAGTTTAATTATAAAATACTTCTTGTAGGTATTGCGCTTTTTCTTTCTGCGCAAACTATAGGTCTGGCTCAAGAAACCACACTTTCAGGAGTTGTTACCGATGAAAGTTCTGGCCAACCCATACCATATGCAACCGTACTGGTGAAAAACAAAACGACAGCGGCTGTCATTACCGGAAGCACTACCAGTGATGATGGTAATTTTAAGATTACTTATGAAGATCAACAGGCTGTTCTTGAAATCAGTTTTGTAGGGTTTCAAACCAAAATGATCAACGACCTACCCACAGGAGGTGCACACGATTTAGGGACGATCGTTCTTGGGATGAGTACAGAGTCTCTGGATGAGGTGGTAGTTACCGCTGAAACTTCTACGATGGAATTTAAACTGGATAGAAGGGTTTTTAACGTAGGTCAGGATTTAAGCTCTGCCGGAATAGGAGCCTTAGATGTGTTGAGCAATGTACCTTCGGTGAATGTTGATATTGAAGGCGCAATTAGTTTGCGAGGAAGCAGTGGTGTTCAAATTCTTATCGACGGAAAACCTTCGGTACTGGCAGATGAGTCGAGCAATGCGCTAGGGACGATCACGGCTGATATGATCGAAAGTATTGAAGTGATCACTAACCCTTCAGCAAAATATGAAGCCGAAGGTACCTCAGGAATCATCAATATCATTCTGAAAAAAGAAGAGAAACGCGGGTTTAACGGTTCGGCTTCTGTAAATACCGGAGTGCCTAATAACCATAGTTTAGGATTGAGCTTAAACAACCGTTCTGAAAAGTTTAATCTCTTTACGCAGTTGGGAGCGGGACATCGCACGCTTCCTATGGAGAGCAATAGCGTTAACCGTAATCTCGAATCAGGAACCAGTGTTATTACAGATGGTGGTGAAGATAAAAATGAGACTTTTTTCAATCTGACTTTAGGAGCAGATTATTATATTAATGATAAAAACGTTGTTACCCTTTCTGGTAACTACGCTTTTGAAAAAGAAGATTCCCCTTCTGATTATCTCATCAGTTCTCTGGACGCTTCCGGAGATCTGGTTTCGCAGTATAATCGAGTCGGAGAAACTTCGGCAGATAATCCTAAATATCAATTTGATCTACAATACAAAAGTCAATTTGGAGACGATGAGGATCACGCTTTATTGGCTAGTGCTACGGGAAATTTCTTCGGAAAAGATCAAAGCTCTACGTTTATCAATAATCTGGTAGCAGGTGAATCTATTGATCCCAATCAAAAAACAGAAACCGACTTTTATCAGTCTGACTATACGTTTAAAGTAGATTATACTAATCCGCTTACTGAGCGTATAACCCTTGAGGCTGGGAGTATGTATGAGATCAACGATGTAGGTAATGACTATGCCGTTTACACCGAAGAAGATGGGGCGTTTATCATAGACACTGATCTAACCAATAATTTTGAGTTTAATCAAAAAGTACTTGGGTTGTATGCGACTGCCGCTTATGAGGGGGATCGCTGGGGTTTAAAAGCAGGTTTACGCTTTGAAGACACTGATCTCACGACCTTGCTTACCAATACTAATGAGCAAAATAACCAGGCTTATAACAACTGGTTTCCTTCGGTACATACCTCTTATAAAGTGTCTGACCGGGTTTCGCTGCAAGCAGGATATTCAAAGCGCATTTTTAGACCGCGTTTATGGGATTTGAATCCGTTTTTTACCATTCAGAATGTGTACAACGTACGCCAAGGAAATCCGTTCTTACAGCCAGAGTTTGCAGACTCTTACGAGTTAACTAGTATTATAGGAGTGGGCAAACTTTCCTTAAACAGTAGTCTGTATTTTTTGCATACCACAGATGTGGTGGAAACGGTTTCGGTTTTTGAAGATAACGTCAATATCTCAACGCCGCAAAACATAGGTACACGTGATCAGTACGGTTTTGAACTTAATGGAAAATATTCGGGCTTATCCTTTATGACGCTTACCGGTGATTTTAATTACGGCTATTTTATTAGAGAAGGGACATTTGAAGATCAGAATTTTGATTTCAGCGGAAATCAATGGACGGCTAGGATGACCACTAAATTTGATCTTCCTGACGATATAGATTTAGAACTCAACGGAAACTATGAATCTAAATATAAAACCGTTCAGGGCGAGATCTCTGGATTTGCATTTCTAGACGCCGGACTACGCAAAAAAATCTGGGATGGAAAAATGGTTGTAAACGCTAGTGTTCGTGATGTTTTTGCATCTCGAATTAGAGAAAATACCATCAATCAACAAACCTTTTCATTATATGACTTTTCTAAACGAGGGCGGTTTTTTACGCTAGGGGTTAGTTATAGTTTTGGAAAGGGAGAAGCGATGACGTATTCAGGAGGAAAACGATAAAAACAAGCATATGAGAGCGATACTCACAGTAAAACAGAAGACGTTTTTAACACCACATTACATCAGGGTAATTCTAGAAGGAGCTGCGCTGGAAACTTTTGCAGCCGCTAGAGTAGGAGATAATAATAAAATCATAGTGCCTCAAGAAGGCATACCCCTAATGCTTCCTGATAATCCTAGGTCGTTAACACAAGAACAAGCGCAACGCCCTATTATACGCACCTATACAATGCGCAATCTAGATTTGGAGAAAGGGGAAATGACTATTGATTTTGTGGCACACGGAGAAGAAGGTCCCGCATCTCGGTGGGCGCTACACGCACAAAAGGGAGATGAGCTCTTGGTGATGATGAAAGAAAAGACAAAACCGCTATTTATACCTTCTGATAGGTATATTTTAGTTGGTGATCACACGGCATTGCCGGTAATCAGTGTACTTTTAGAAAGCCTACCCAAAAATGCGCAAGGAACGGCCATTATTGAAGTCTATGGAAAGGAGGACATTCTTGATCTTAGGAAGCCGGAAGGAATGGACATACAGTGGCAGTTTAATAAAACACCGGGTCAAGGTTCAGCCTTAGCCGAAGCGTTTAAAAATATTGTAATTGAAAAGGACCAGACGCATTTCATTTTCGCTGCCGCGGAATATACCATAGAGGATGCCATACAACAACATATTAGAACAGCATATGATCTTGAGCGCAAGCAGTGGCACGCCTATTCCTATTGGAAATATGGATTAGCCGAAGACGCTTCAGCAGCAAAGCGAAGAGCCCAGACTAAGTAAAACTATTTCTTCTCATTATCCTTTAAAAAACAAAGCCCCGTTATCATTATGATAATGGGGCTTTTTAGTTTAATAATGTTGTTCAATTGAGTTCGTGAACGAGAGCTTGTAATATTTTAAAATATTTTAATAAATAATATTAAACTTTATTTAAAGTCATATTTGGAGTGATGTAGAATGGTTTTCATCTACTAATTTTAAAATAAAAACGATATCATGAAAACTTCTCCAAACAGTCATTT